>Ga0307376_10002429_pt1 | contig 18349 bp, 15 predicted proteins | sample TR2MG_FD_202536 | JGI IMG/M metagenome (GOLD analysis project Ga0307376, IMG submission 202536) | Soil microbial communities from Risofladan, Vaasa, Finland - TR-2 | ecosystem: Environmental > Terrestrial > Soil > Coastal area > Acid sulfate soil | place: Finland: Risofladan, Vaasa | collected...
GATACAACAAATGATCGAATTATTCAATGGAAGGAAGCAACGCATGATTCGCGATTCGAATCAGGATGCGCCCGAATTGATATTGGAACGCGATGGGCGCGAAATGATGTGATCGGGCGAAATTCATCTGATGGCGTTTATGATCAGGAAATCATTGTGAAGGCCCTGGATGATGAAGGCAATTCATTCTGCGAATCAGTAATGACAACGGCAGAATATGCGCTGAAGCAAAAGAAAACCCCAAAGCATATTTGGATGGCAGAATATCAGCAGCATCCGATCGATTTGGAAGGCCGACTTTTCGAAAATTTGCAAAGGATCAGCGAAGAAGAATTTCAAAAGATCAGGGAAAAGATATCAGGATGCATTGCGTATATCGATGTGGCTGATGCAGGGATGGATTATACGGCCATGGCAATCGGGGCGATCATTGATGATCAGGTGATCATTGTGGATTATTTATTGAATCGGGATAATACTGATGTGAATATTCCATTGGCGGCCGCGAAATTGAATGAATGGGGCGTGAATTATTGCAGGGTGGAATCGAATTCGATGGGCGCGATGTTTGCGCGGCAGCTTCAGGGCCATACAAAATGCAAAATATTATCAATCCATAATCAAACCAATAAAATTACGCGGATCATCATGCAATCGGCATTCATAAAAAATTTCATTCATTTCAGGGCCATTGAATCATCGCCTGATTATCATCAATTTTTGGAAAATTTGGAATCCTTCAGCAAAGAAGGCAAAAATAAACATGATGATGCGCCTGATTGCATGGCAGGATTGGCCATGTTTATTCGCGCGATGTTCAAAAAGCAATTCGCCTGATCAATTGAATGCTGATCCTGAATGGATCATGGCTTTGATCCTTTCCTGATCCAACCATCGCAGATATGCGAAGAATCTTTTGATGCGCTTCATGATCATTATCCCAAAAGATCATTCAATCCGCTGATTTCGCGGATTTCTTCTTCATTCAGGGCAACGCCTGCCTGGATAATCTTTTCAATTGCTTCAGCTTTTATTTTCATCGATTGGGCCTTCAGATTTTCATCTGATTGAAGCGAAGGAATATGGCTGAAATCTGCGATCAATGTGATCCCTTCATCCTTCAGGCCAATTTGCTGCGCGATGGAATCATACATTTGTTGCGTTTCAGGGATGATTGTATCCTGATAAGCCATTCGAACGCCTTCTTTTACGTTGGTGAAGGTCGATCCCTTTTCATTGCTGAAAAGATATGAATTCAGGCCATATGCATCAATGATCGCAATTTTATCAGCATTCAATTCTTCGAAAAGCATTAGATCCTTTGTGGGATAACTCATTGCATTCCAGGTCACATCGGATTCAGTGATCAGAATTTCATCTTTTGATCTGCGATACCATGATGACTGAATTTCCTTTTTTTCTTCCGCAGTCATTGGAATTGCGCCACCCATATCAGAATTTTTTGCTGAAAGGATTCCGATTGCGCCAATATTTTCCAATAATACATTCCTTTTGTGATATTGTGCTTTAATATTTGAAAGGGGATATTTCAATGATTCGATCCTGGATGATGGATTCACAATATTAATCCCGTCAGTGGTGGCCAAATATATCACATCATCAAAAGTAAGCGATTCAATATCTTCATCATAACAGAATTCAAATCCATTAATCAATCCATCAGCATCCATTTGCTTCAGCTTCTTTCCTGAAAGCTTTATTTTCATTTTATCAGATGGCAATGGCAGCATCAAATTCCTGATCCCGAATGATCTTTTGGGGCAATATGCAAAGGCAGAACTCCAAAGGGCATCATTTACTGATAATGAATAAATAACATCGGCCCATGATTGCGTTGGATTTGGTTTGTTAATCAGATCAATGAACCAATGATTTTCAATTCTTTCGCCATTGGCATCGAAAAGCAGTGGAATATTTGATGCCATCATTGATGCCCTTTTATCCACAACAATTCGCAATTCAGGAATTTCAATATAATGTTTATATGCATCTTCCGTATCTACCCAAACGGCAGTCTTTTGCCCCCATATTCGGGATGAATATGGATCAAAGGAATTGCGCCATTCGTTAATAAAGCGCGGCTGATATTTGTTATTATCATTAAAGATGCTTATACCAAACCAGGATTCAAAAAAATCAGAATTAAAAGAATTTGCCATGTTTATGAATTTATTATCCACAAATTTAACTAATTTTGTATGATAAAGATTAAAGCAATGCAGAAAAACACAAATACATATCAGCTGAAAAGCCAAAATTTGATCCTGAAGGATTTCAATGAAGGCAGCCGCGAAGTGGCGATATATCTTTCAGCATTCGATGAATTGGATTCTGATAATGATATCATTCGCAGGGGTGCATTCGCCAAATCAATCCAGGAACGCGGCCCATTATCGGGATCAAATCGAAAAATCGCCTTCCTTCGATATCATAATTGGGAAATGCCCATTGGAAAATTCAATCGATTGGAAGAAGATCAAAAAGGCCTTTTTGCAGTGGGAAAATTATCCGAATCAACAAATGGAAATGATGCATTTATCGATTATCAGGAAGGAATCATCAGGGAACATTCCATCGGATTCCGATATATAAAAGATAAAATCAGATTCATTGAAGATGCATCGATGGAATCAGGGGGATTTTATGAAGTGAATGAAGTTCAGCTTTTCGAAGGATCGGCAGTTACATTTGGCGCGAATGAATTTACCAATGTGGTGGAAGTGGCAAAAGCTGAAGGGGGAAAAGAAGGCATCATTGATCGAATATCTGATGAAATCAGCGTGATCAGCAAATCATTATTCAATGGCAAAGGCACTGATGAAAGATTATTCGAATTAGAAATGAAATTAAAATTTTTGAATGGGCGATTGGTAGAACTTGCAAAAATGAATCCGCAGCAAAAGCAATTCATGATCAGCAAGCCATCTGAAGATCAGGCATTCAATTGGGCAGAAATAGTGAATAAATTAACTTAAAAATCAAAGATCATGGCAGAAAATAGCATGACAACAGAAGAAGCGATTCAAAGAATTGAAAATTCGATCGCTGAAAAAACATCAGGATTCATTTCAAAAGAAGAAATGGAAGGCCTGAAAAGTGAAATCGTTGCGATAAAAGAAAGCGCAGAAAAAGCAGGAAATGCGGAAGCAATGGAAATGAAAATGGCAATCGCAAAAATCGAAGGAAAGATGGAAGCATTGAAAGAAGCGAAAATCGAATCTTCAGGCGCGAAATCATTGGGCCATTCAATCATGGATGCATTCAAAAGCGCGAAAGATCGCATTTTGGAAATCGCTGAAAAAGGCGCAGGATCAGTGAAATTGGATGTGAAGGCAGCAGGAACGATGACAATCGGCAACAATTATTCAGGTGGAACGGTTGGCCTTTCTACATTGGAAGGTGGATTTACTCGCGTTCAAAGAAGAATGCCTTTCATGCGTGAATTGGTAAATTCGGCAGGAACTACATCTAAATATGTGGTATGGATTGAGCAGGCAAACCCTGATCCAGGGGTGGCAGGAATGACGGGCGAAGGATTGCCAAAAACGCAAACTGATTTCGATTTAGTTGAAAGATCATGCGATGTGAAAAAAATCACTGCATTCATCAAAGTATCGAAGGAAATGATCGCAGATATTCCATTCATGGCAGGCGAAATCAATGGCGAATTAACCGAATTGGTGGCGTTGAAATTAGATCAACAAATCTTATCAGGTGATGGAACGGGCCAAAATATGACGGGTATTGAAGCAAATGCAACGGCATGGGCGGCAGGATCATTCGCAGCGACTATTCCTGCGGCAAATAATTCTGATGTCCTTCGCGTAGGGATCGCGCAGATCGCGAATAATAATTTCATGGCTAATTATATTCTGATGAATCCTGAAGATTCGGCAGCAATGCAATTAACAAAATCTTCAACGGGGGAATATACATATCCTATGTTTATCGAAGGGCCTGATGGAATTACGCGCGTGAAAGGGATTCCCGTAGTTGAAAATCCAGGGGTAACGGCAGGAACATTTTTGATCGGTGATTTCACAAAATCAAATCTGCGAATTCGCGAAGATATGAATATCAGCGTGGGATATGTGGATGATGATTTCACAAATAACCTTATGACGGTTTTATGCGAAGCGCGTGCGTGCCATTTCGTGAAAACTAATCATTATGGGGCGTTTGTGAAGGGTGTATTTGCAACGGCTAAAGCAGCGTTAACATTATAAGCAGCAAAAAAAGTAATGGGGGTAATTGATTTTACCCCCACTTAAATTCGAATAAGATGGCAAAAGTTCAAAGCGAAAAGAAAGCGGCAGCAAATCCAAAGGTGAAAGCGGCAGTGAAAGCGGAAGCAAAAAAAGAAGTGAATTTGATAATTAATCAGATTTATTCCTTCAAAGCAAATGCAAAAGCGCAGCATCTTTTGGATGGCAAAATATATGAAGTATCAGGCGAAATCGCGCACGTGCTGATCTCAAAAGGATGGGGCGAAATCGTGAAATAATTGGATTATGATTGTAAGCATTGCAGATTTCAAAGCAGGGAAATATGAATTACATCGTGGGATGTATGATCAGGCCCGAATCCAGGATTACATTGATCTATATGAAAAGCCATATTTGATCAAATTATTGGGCGCGGAATTGTTCGATGAATTCGAAGCTGATCTGATCGCAGGAAGTGGGATTCCCACTGAAGCGCGATTTGAAAAGATTTTGAATCCATTTCATGAAGATTGGAATTTCCAGGTGATCATATCTGAAGGCATGAAAGAAATGCTTTTGGGATTGATTTATTTTGAATATGCGAAGGATTTAAGCAATCAAATGACTTCAAATGGATTGGTGAAGCCGATGGGGGAAAATTCGAAAGAAATTTCAACGCTGAATGCGATGTATTATACCCGATTCAATCGATCGGTGAGAACATATCGCGCAATTCAGTGCTTCATCTATTGGGTGAAATCGGAAGATTATGCGAATCGTAATGGGCAGCCATTACAATATGCTTATTGGTTATGATCGATGAAGTGGCAGATATTGTGAAAGGTATTGTGGAATCAATGAATTCTTCAATAATTGGCACATATAATCCAGGCAGCGGAAATACAAATTTCTGCGAAACGAAATGGGCGCGAAAAGGAAAAGTGATTTCCATGGCAGGCGAAGAATTTCTGATTGATTCAATTGAATATGATCAGGAAATTGAAGCTTCATATTTGGGATCATTAATGCCTGCGCCTGATCTGAATGGATTGATTGATCTGCCTGCGCCATTCTTCATCAGCGGCACAAAATTGGCTGCGAATAGGGAATGGACGATTGCCGATATCGATTTGACTGCAAAAACGCCAATTATTTGGCTATTGGAAACGATGCGCGAAAGGTTTTTTGGAAAGGGCGATGCGCGTGAAAGGGAAATGGAATTGCGAATTTTCTTCCTGGATGAAACAAATGTGGCCCAATATTTAACCGAAGATCATAGGCGCGAAGTAGTTTATCCGATGAAAAAAATGGTGGATGAATTTATCAGGGCCATTGCAGCTGATCGGAATTTCAAAACGATCGAAGATTATTCCATCAGAACATTCAGCCGTTTTGGGGTTGAACAAGATAATGGGATGATTCAGAATATATTGGATGCGAATTTAAGTGGGGTGGAATTAAGTATTGCCATTACAAAGTACAAGGGAAATTGCAACCCTAAATGCAATAAAATAAATTAATTAATTAACAAATAAAAAATAGAAATTATGATTGGATGTGATTGTAATGCAGGACTATCAAATACGGGGCGGCCAGGGTGCGTTTCCGTTTTTTCAATTGTTTCATCGATGATAGTAGTTCCAATTTTGGATAACGATGGAAATAAAAATGGGATTGATTTATCATTGCCGATTCCGAATTGGAATGCTTTGGTGAATGCAGCTGATTCATCACAAAGATGGTTTCCTTTGCCACCATTTGAGAATGTAGAATTGCCAAAAGCTGATTCATTATTCGAAGAAGCGAATTCAGGAAGAATGGCATTTCTTCGCCAGGGGAAAAGATCATTCAGTGGCGAATTATGGGCTGAAGATTCAACGCCTACTTTTTTGGGTAAATTGGAAAAATCGCGATGCGTAGATTTCGGGGTTTACATCGTTGATGTGAATGGAAATCTGATTGGATCGGAAGTGGATGGATATCTTTATCCGATTGGGGTTGACAATCCATCATGGGATCCACGTTTCATGTTTGCTACTGATTCAACGGTTCAAAAAATCATGTTAGGATTCGATTTCGATCGTTTATTCAATGATTCGACAATGTACATGGTTACGGCTGAAGAAGCAGGAATTGATTTCAATTCATTGAAAGGGTTGATCGATGTGATCTTCAGCAATATTGCGCCTTCGACAAATGTATTAGTGCAATTTGATGCGAAATTCTGTTATGGAACGGCATATAATAAGCAAGCGTTTGTTGGTGCTTCAGCTGCGGATTTCTTGGTAACAAATGTAACATTAGGATTACCGATTGCGATTGATTCGCTTACGGAAGGGCCTGATGGATCATATGTATTAACATATGCGGTTGCTGATCAGCCATCTTCAACTGATTCGGTGAAAGTCGAAGTGAATAAGGATGGGTTTGATGGTGAATTTGTAATCACAATACCATAATTATGGAATACATAAAAATCGGGAATATTGAATTCAGGAAAGAATCATTGAAGGGAATTACCTTGAAGGATGCAGAAAATAATTTCAAATCAATTGATCAGAGATTGGTGAAAATGGCATGGCAAAAGGTGAATCCAACAAAGATTTCAAAGAAGAAATCCACGAAAAAGGATTGATTATTTTCATGATTTAGGAAGGGCCGATGATTAAATTGTCGGCCCTTTTTTTATTCATTTTGATTAAATTTTAATCATACCGGGGAATTGAGAATAAACGGACAATGAATTGATTTAAGCAACGGCAGGCCTTTTCAGGTATCGTAACGCTAAAAATTAGAGAAAACAGAAATCCCTTTATTAATCAACGATTGAAGCACGTTAAAATTTATTAACTTTGTGCATATGATTATGCAAACATTAGCAGGGGAAAGATTGCAAAAGGCCAAATTATTATTCGATTCGGTTGCCTGGATTAATGCATTGAATCCATCGATGCGGAAGCAGATATTGGATTGGATCAGGGATGATCAGTTAACGGCAAAAGGGGAAGATGAAGATGGCGATGTGATTGGATTATATTCCAGGGCCACTGAATTATTCAGCGGTGGAAGGAAGCAGGAAGGCGATCCATTTGATCTGAATGATACGGGCGGTTTTTACAGATCAATGTTTATCCAGGTCTTATCGGATGGATTGATTGTGGATGGCGATACTGCAAAAATGGAAGAATCTTTTTCCCAAACAAATGGCAAATGGTGGCATGATGGAATACTTGGCTTAAATGATGAAAATTTGGAAAAATTGGCGCGCAGTATCGAAATTGAATATCTCAAATACGCGCGGAAAATATTGGGAATCGATTGATGATTTCCCTTTGTATAATTGGATTAAATGCAATGAAAATCTTCTTCAATATGCCCGAAAGGATTTGAATATCGGGAATGAAGATGATGATCAGGAAGCATGGATGAATATATGGGATCAATATTTGAAGAAATATGGATTGGCAAAATTGCATCAAAGATTGCTGAATGTGATGAAGCAGAAAGCGATTTTGGAATGCGAATATGTAATTACAAAAGAAAGATTCAAATTGAATCTGATTGAAATTGAAGCGCAGCGGCTGAAGGATATGATGGCAAATGCAGGCCATGGGATATCAATTGAAGAATCATTGATCCATCTTTCCAGGTGGGCAGGATTCCGAATCAATGCGAAGGAAGTTTCAGTGGTGGAATATTTTAATATGATGAAGCAATATGGCAAAGAAAATTCAAAAAAGTGATATCAGCGATGCGGATGTATTTGGCGCGCTGCGCGAATCCGCTGAAAAGGCATTGGCAAAAGTTCAGGCATTGGATGCTGAATTGCGGCAAATTGCAAATGATACTGCGCAGAAAATCAAAAATGTGAAATTTGATTCTGCCAAATCCATCAATGAATTCACGCGCGCAACAAAGGAAGCGAATTTGGTGCAAAAGGAATCGATCAAAATTGAGCAGGAAGAAGCGAAATTGAAGCAGCAATTGCAGAAAATTAATCAGGAAGCGGAAAAAACGCAGCAGCAAAAGCAGAAAACGCAGCAGCAGGAATTGCGCACGCAATCGCAGATCAATCGCGAAAAGGAAAAGCAGGCAAAGATTTCGGCCCGTAATCAAAAAGCGGCCATGGATGAAGCTGATGCATACAAAGTTTTGGTGAAGGCCACTCGCGATCAAAAGAATGAATCGAAAAGATTGGGCGCGGAATTATTGAAATTGGAATCGGCAGGAAAAAAGAATTCTGCGGAATATCGCAAATTGGCGCAGGAATATAACAAAGTAACAAGCGCAGCCAAAAAAGGCGATGCGCAGCTGAAAAAATTGGATCAGACGGTGGGGGATAATTTTCGAAATGTGGGAAATTATCGTGGCGCAATTGGAAAACTTACATCAATGCTTTCAGGATTGGGATTGGCATTTGGGGGCGCAGCAATCTTTCGAAATGTAGGGGATACCATTATCAATTTTGAACAATCAATGGCCAATTTATCCGCAATTACGGGGGCAACGGGAAAGGATTTGAAGGCCTTGGAAGAAGCAGCGATTTCATTGGGTGGAAAAACTACATTAAGTGCAGGCCAGGTGGCTGAAGGATTCAAATTGATTGGATCGGCCAAACCTGAACTATTGCAGGATCAGGAAGCATTGATTGGCGTAACGGAAGCGGCCATCCAATTGGCTGAAGCGGCAGGAATTGAATTGCCTGAAGCAGCTTCAGCATTAACAAATACTTTGAATCAATTCGGGGCATCAGCGGATCAGGCAGGATCATTTGTGGATATTTTGGCGGCAGGATCGAAATTTGGGGCAGGGGATATCAATTTCCTGAATGCAGCATTTGAAAAGGCAGGAACGGTTGCAAATGTGGCAGGATTATCATTCAGGGAAACTGCGGCTGCATTGGAAGTCATTGCGAAATCGGGCGCACCTGCGGAAAAGGCAGGAACGGATTTTCGAAATGTGCTGATTAATCTTCAAAAGGAAGGAATCGGATTCGTGGATGGGCAATTCGACATAAAAGCAGCATTGATTCAAACCAAGGAAATGTTGGGGGCAATTGAAGATCCTGCAAAGCGCGCAGCGGCATCGGCAAAATTATTCGGGGCGCAATCGTTGGCAACGGGTGAATTTTTATTGCAAAACATTGATCTTTATGATGAATTAAATGCTTCCATGGAAGCGCAGGGGATTGCAGCGGAACAACAAGCAATTAATACGGATACTTTGGGGGGTGCATTGAATCGCGTGAAATCGGCATGGGAAGAATTTATTCTTCGCCAAAATGAAGCAGGGGGCGCATCTTCGGCCCTGAAAGATTTATTCAATTCATTGGCTGAAAATTTATCATTAATATTAAATACCATTATTTCAGTTGGTAAAATGTGGATATGGTATAAAGCCGTTACATTGGCCCAGGCGGCAGCGAATAAATTATTGGCATCTTCATTCGCGGCAAGCATTAAAAACATGGGCGCGATGCAGGGCGCATTGAATGGATTGAAGGCAGGATTTCAAAAGGTAGGAAATGCCATCAAATCGAATTTCATTGGAATTATTTTGGTAATGGTCGCGGAATTAGTGGCAACATTTTCAAAGCTAAATTCCATATATGAAACAACGGAAGAAAATGCCAAAGAAATGGCAAAGGCGCAGCAGGATTTGGCGAAAAGCAGTGCGCAGGAACAAAAGGAAGTGAATAATCTTTTCGAAGCATTAAAAAAATCCAAACCTGAATCGGAAGAAAGATTGAATTTGATCAATAAGATTAATGGAACTTATGGCACTACGCTTCAGAATTTGCAGGATGAAAAGAAATTCATTGATCAGGTAACGGAAGCGCAAAAGGCCCTGATTGCCCAAATTAGGCAAAAAACGGAATTTGAATCTGCGCGCGTGCGATTTGAATTATCATCGCGTAATTTGGCTACTGCTGAATTCGAATATGAAGCAGCATCCGATGCATTAGATGATTTTCGATCATCAGGAATGGGCGAAAAAGTTTTTAAAAATTTATTCGAATATTTTGGTGCAACGGGTGAAAGCGAATTGGTCGATATTACAAATGCCTGGTCTGATCAGGTATATTCAGCGAAGAAAGTTTTCAATAAAGCGGAAAAAGAATATCAGGATTTATTGCTTCAAATGGCCCAAACGGGAACGCCTACGCCAGGAAGCGTTACACCGCCTGCGCCTGATCCTGGTGGCGGTGGCGGTGGCGGTGGCGGTGGATCGAAGATCGTATCATTGGCGCGCGATATTGAAGATGAACAAATTTCACAAATGGCAGATGAAGAAGCACGCGAAAAAAAGCGCGCTGAAGTGAATGCAAAAAGAAGGATCGAAGATTTGGCCGATGTGAAGGCAAAAGCATCAGAAAAAGCCACTTTAATGGCCGAAATTGAAGAATCATTGGATGCTGAATTGATTGCAATCGCTGAAAAGTATGAAGAAAAAAGGCAGGAATTGCGCGATAAAAGCATCACATCAGCAAAAGCGGCAGCCATTGCGGAAAAGGAAGCTGAATTGGAAGGTATTGAAGATACATTCGAAAATTTGGAAAAGCGCGAAGCATTGATGAAAGAATTGGATATTTTGCGCATTGATCAGATTCAAACAAGCAGGGATATATTGCTGCAAAATGAAGAATTAACGGAAGGCGAAAGGCAGAAAATCATGGCTGATTCAATGAAAGAAATCATTTCGATCATCATGAATGGTGAAGCGCGGCAATTGGCAATCCGCGAAAGATATGCGCAGCAAATTCAGGAAACATATGATGCAGAATTCAAAGCGAAAAAATTATCATTATTGAATTCGCAGGCAACATCGGAAGAAATCGCCATTGAAATGCGTGAATTCGAAATTCAGCAATTGATTCAGCTGATTGCAGATAAGAAGAAATTGGGATTGGAAACGATTGATGATGAAATCCGATTGGCAGAATTGCGCAGGGAAATCAATGAAGGATCAAATGATGATATCATAAATAAGGAAAAAGAAGCTGCGGAAAGAAGGATCGAAATCTCCAAAATGGTTACGGATATCATGATCGAAGAATCCAATAAAAGAATCGATCAATATGATAAGGAAATCGAAGCTGCGGAAAAGGTACAAGATTTTCTTCGCAAAGCGGCAGCGGAAGGGAATATCGATGCCAAGGAATCATTGGCAGAACAACAAAGGATAATTGATGAATCAAATGCAGCGAAGGCAGCGGAACAAAAGCGGCAGGAAAGAATCAAATTTGCAGCGGCAGCATATGAAGCATATGAAAGGAATGCATCTGATCCAAATGTGAAGAATCCATTGGCCAAAACGATATCAGATATCACATTGCTTCGCCAATTTATTTCATCAATTCCCACATTTTTCGAAGGGGTGGAAGATACGGGCAAACGTGGCGAAGGCGTGGATGGAAAAGGGGGATTCCATGCAATTCTTCATCCGAATGAAAGGGTGATTCCAAAAGCGCAAAATGATCTGATCGGCAATCTTTCAAATCAGGAATTATCATCGTTGGCGCAGCAATATCATGCAGGGAAATTGATTCATGCAGGGGAATCAGCATTGCAGATTGGCGGCCCATGGCAATCATCTGAAGTGATTGCAAAATTAGATCAGTTAAATAATACGATAAAAAATAAAGTGGAAAATGATATCAGGGTGGAAGAAATCATTGATGGAACAATGACAATCGTAAAAAGATCGCAGCAAAAAAATTCAGTGGTTTTCAATCGTTATCGGATAAATAATAAAGCATGAAGCATTTCATTAATGGGGTGGAAGTAACGCCCAGGAACATATTGAATATCGGAATTCAATCGGATTTTACTGATCGGCCCGAATATTTGGAAGTCGATGCGGATAAATTAATCCTTCCGCGTGAAGCAGTGGGAATCATTCAGCAGCATTTGGCAACATATGGCCCATTTGAAGGCATTCCATATAATATCATTACGAATTCAGGGATCACGCTTCAATATTATATCGATCTTCAGGCAGATACAATTTTCAGGGATTTTGAAATCGAAGTGAAAATCAAAAGAAGATTCGCGAAGGATAATTTCTTTGAAAGGGCAGATTCAATCACATTTGAATTAATGGCTGCGAAAGGGGTGAATTTTGATTCATTTGATGTGCCATATGTGATCATTCCTGATAATCAGGTGGAAACTGCGATCGGGTTGGCCGTTTCGATATATGTGGTTACAAAAGATACGATTGATCAAATCATTGCATTATCGCAAACAATTACCAATATCATTGATTCGGTAACGCCTGAAGTTGGGGCAGGGGTAACAACCGATCCTGCGGAAATTGCCACATTAATCGTGAAGGCCCTATTGCAGTTGGTTATTGTGGCCCTTTTATTGGTGGCCCTGATTAAATTAGTTCAGCAATTATTCGAATTAATATTTCCGAAAGTTCGATATTTCAAAGGAATTAAAGTGAAGCGATTATTGGAACAAGCGTGCGCGCATTTGGGATATTCCTTTTCATCTTCGCTTTTGGATGGGATCAGCGGATTGACAATTGTTCCCGTTCCATTGGTGAAGCAAAAGGATTCATTTTGGGATTTTATTCAGAATGATTTGAATTTTGCCTTCAATAAGGGATACCCATCGGCAGCAGATAGCACGCCAACTTTGGGATCATTATTGACTGCCCTGGAAAATCAATTCAATGCGCGTACAAAAGTTTTAAATGGGCAGGTGCAATTTGAAATCCGAAATTATTGGCAGGATTTATCATCAAATCAAATCATTCCTGCATTGAATCTTCAGGCAGATCGGCAAAATGAATTCCGATATAATACGGAAGATATTTGGAAAAGATATTACATTCGATATCAGGTGGATTATTCTGATCTTTTTACGATTGATTTCTATGATCCAAATGATGCTGAATATTCCACTGAAGTTGTAAATGTGGCGAATCCTGATTTGGTTACAATTCGCGGCCTGAATGAAATCAGCATTCCTTTCGCATTGGGTGGAAGGAAATCGGGCCTGAATTGGCTTGAAAAATTGGCCAAAGGATTTTTCGAATTGGTGGATGGGGTGATCAATGCATTCGGGGGAAATGGAAATTTTGCAGCGCAAATCGAAGCGCGAATTGGCGTGATGCAAGTATCGCAGCAATTCTTTTCACAAACAAAAATGCTTTACACGATTGGGGGGAAGCAGCCATCCAATTATGCTGATCTGATCAGCGCAGGAAGCATATATAGAAACTATCATCAGATCAATGAAATTGAAATAAATGATTTCAAAGTATTTATTAATGTTCCTTTGAGAATGAACGATCAAGAATTTGTAACTTTGTTAAATAATAATTATGCAGAAATTGATGGCGTGGTATGCGAAATCCTTCAAATTCAATATAAAGATGAACAATCGATGGCCACGATATCATATAAGCAGCCATTCAATTGGGCAAATGGAAAAACTAATGTAATTACAATAAATGATTAGATATGGAAGGCATTGATGATATTCAAAAACTTACCGAAAGATTATCGAAAGATACCATGAAATTAAAGAAGATCATGGACAATCATCTTTCAAAATTGCCTGAAGATATGGTGAAAAAAGTTGCACCAATGCAGGCCGATATGAATCGAATTCTTCGATCAGTGAAGGATGGAAATGTGGATGCCATTAATGAAATAAGAAGAAAATATGCCGATATTAATTGATTCAGTAAATTTCACGAATTTTGCTTCAGGTACAACCCTATTTTATCGCAGCAATGCAGGGGATGAAACGGAAGCGATTCTGAATATCAGGGCAGCCATTCGAATGAGTTCGATTGGTAATCCTTTGGTACTTGATCCAGGATTGAATCAGGTGCAATCGCCATCGACTTCATGGATTGATGAAGGATTCAGGCCTGGTGATAATGTGGTGATATATTTGCATTCTTCAGGGGGCGCAGTTATTCAAACATGGTGGTCAAATATCAATTATTGTGATGATATTATGGCCGATTTCGGGCCGATGCCATTTTGGTACAATATCGCGAATGGGGAATTTATTTCAATGTTTGTAGTGGATGCGCCTGGATCATATAATGCAATTCTGCGCGATGAATTGGATATTCTTTTCAATCATTCCAAAACGGGCAGCGCAGGATCAGAATTTTCATTGATTGATGCTGAAGTATCGCGCGTAAAAATGTCAGGGATCGCAGCATTGGGAATCGGTGGATCAATCAATGGAATCCTTTTGGGGAATCAATCAGGGGGATTCCTGAAGGAAGCATCAATCACCAGGGTTACGGCAATTGATCAATTTTTCAAATATGAAGTGCGGATCAAATTCGTGAATCCTGGAATGTATGATGATGGCAGTTGGTTTTTTAGTTCAACGTGCCTGAAATCGTATATGAAAACGGAATGGGCGCGAATTGCAGGGGAACCATATGCCAAAACGATCGGCACATATGATTTGGATGGCGATACGGGATATTATGATGATCCATTCAATACGGGCCTGAATAATGCTTCAGTGATCCAGGGGATCAGCGAATTGGATTTCTGCGTGCCAACTATTGCAGATATCATTGTGGATGGGCCATTGGCTGATATTGGAATTGGATCAGCATATCTTTCGCAGGATGTAACATATTACAAAAATCAATCATTTTCGCAGTATAATTTGGCCATGATCATTCCAACGCAGGATGCTTCAATTTTAGGCACTTATTCTTCAGAATTGAATCCATCAGGCGCAGGATATGAAATTGAAATCAATTCCTTCAATCAGGCAGGATCAGAAACATCAATCAATATAACATTCACGCCAAATCCTGCAATGCAGGCCTTCATGGATTCGCGCGATCCATCAGATCGCAGATTCCAATTATGGATCAGATGCGGAAATCTGAATCTTTTGGTGCATGATGATCAGCTTCAGTGCGCGCCACCCGTTGGCGGCCCGTTAATTATGGAACAATCATATGCATTCCTGGATCATGGGCAAAATGTGAATGATATTTCAGGAAATTTCAGTGGATTTGAATGCAATACGGAAGATGATGTCGCATATGTGGGCCGATTCCTGATGGATAAAAATGTGATTCATGAATCCTTCAGCATAAAGATGGAAGCATATAATTCGGCAACGGGTGATGATTTTACGCTTCAGGAAGTATTTTTTGGATTTTCAGCCATTCCGATTTCAGGTGATGGGCGATATTTATTAAATGAATCGATTCCCGTTATCAATACGCTTCCTGGAACATCGGAAAAATTGATTGCAGTTTTGGAACTTGATCCATCATTGGATACGCCTTCGCAATATGGCGTGCGAATTTTTGCGCCATGGCTGATTAATTGGAAATATTGGCTTCAGCAAAATAACGCATCGGTGGATTTTTGGCCGAATCAGGATCAAAATTGGCTTCAATATGATGATCTTTTGATTGATTGGTCGGTGCGAATCGAATTGCAGTTGGTGCGCGAAGGATTAGGATATACGCATACGGAAAATATCAATATTAAAGATTATGATTCAAATCCATTCATTGATCAAAACATCGAATTATATGTGGATTCCACGAATCAAAATGTGGGAATCGTTACGGAAGGCCAATTGATGCGCGTAGTGGGTACGCATACCTTATTGAATGGGCAGGCATGGAATCCTTCAGATATATGGGGGATGATCACCGTTGAGCCATATGAAGCGGAAAGAAGATGGATTTGCAGTACAATCGTGAATTTTGATAATAATACATCAAATCCATTGTTTCCATTAAGCGGATTATTGATGGCAATCACATATCCTGCGCCAAATGTGGCCCGAATGGAATGCTTCTTTGATCCTGATCTGATCGATCTTTCGAATGGCGTGAAGTTTACAACAAAAATAAAAGGATGCCCAGGCGATGCGATTCAGGTAAAAACAATGACGGATGGAACGATAAAAACTACTACCTTTGCAATTGATAAAACTTTGGCGATTTAATAAAAAAAAGATATGAGCAATATACATAATTACCCGTTGGAAGCATTTCAAATCAATGATGAAGATTTTTATGATGTGGATTATTGGAATGGCACCACATTTGAAAGTCGAAAAATCAGCGGTGCAACATTAAAGGCAGTGATCGGGGCAGCTGCATCAAATATTTATTCAATTGATGGATCATTGATTTCTGATCGAATATTGGATTTGAATGGCAGCGATCTATTATTCGAAGATTTGGCAACGAATAGGCGAATATCGATTTCAGATGCATTGATCCTGATTGAAGCAGGGGATACGGATATCGATGGGATCAGGCCGATATTTTTGAAATCAGATAATATTTCATTAGTTCGAAAAGACAATCTTCGAATTTCATTGGATACGGGCGCATTATCTGCAAATCGAAATCAGCAATTTCAGGATAATAATGGCGTGATTGCATTGCTTTCTGATATTCCATCGGGGGATAATATATATAATGCATCAGGATCATTGACTGCTGCGCGATCCCTTTCATTGAATACCTTTCAATTATTCATTTCGGATTTGGCAGGAACAACAAAATTTGAAGGTGGAAATCTGATTGAAATCAGCGCGAATGCAGGGCAGGAAGCATTGATGAAATTTTTGGCAGGCAATGGCGAAAAAAGGGGAATTTCTTTCACTGATCAGGGGGTGGATCGATGGGAATGGGTTGCTGAAGGATTGGAAGCAGGCGCAAATTCAGGAACAAATTTCGTCATATATCGATATGATGATGCAGGCATCCTTTTGGGGAAGGCATTTGAAATCAATCGGGCAACGGGCGCAATCAGATTCAGTGATGCATATACATTCCCAATTGCAGATGGCAATCCAGGCGATACATTGCAAACGGATGGGGCAGGAAATATTTCATTTCAGGCCGCGGAAAGTTCAATTGATTCCTTTTATGCGTTTGATATGTCGCAGGCCGCAGGATATTCCTGGAATGGCCAAAATGTAAACCCTTCGGCATTGGTTACAATTAATGAATCAATTCGCGCGCAGGCATTGGCAGGCGGTGGGGGAAGCGATGGATGTTTTGTAAATTCCACAATGCCGAAATATTACACGCCAGGTCAATCGCTTCGAATTACAATCAATGTTACATATTTGGCAGTTGGTGGGGATTTCAAAATCTTTTTAGGCGTTCAGGAACCGCGCTTTGGTGGATTGATTGGAAATGATTCTTCAACAATATGGAATTCGCAGGTTCAATCAACATCATTTGCAGAAAGTTCGGTAACAATGGTTTTTATCGTTTCAGGATTTGTGGAATTATTTGCAGGATCGCCATTTGCGCTAAAGTTTTATCGCAGGCCAGGTGATCCGCAGGATACATTTACGGGCGATATATATATCAATTCAGTTAAGGCAGAAATTCAATAAAAAATTAAAAGATGGGATTAACAATAACATATCAGGAAAGGAATATGATGCGGCAGAATCGATTGGATGAATCTACTATGGCATTTGTGGCTTATTTCATGGGATTGGGCGATGATCAGATCATTGCAGAAGGAAAAATCACCGAATTAAGCACTGAATGCGCTGCATTCATTTTTGCTTATGTAATGGGAAATATTTCGGCATTAATTAATGCAATCAATTCTTCATCATTGCCATTCATGGATCAGGCAGCAAAAGATTTTATTATTAATCAATTAAGCGCGTAAAAATGTCGGAAATTTGCTGCATACAATTGACGTATCAATGGGCAGATGATCCCATCAAAACGGCTCAATTCGTTCAATTCGGTACGTTAAATGGATATGTTACATTTTCAGTTCAAATCGATTTCAATGGATTAGGGCCACAAACATTTTATATGTGGCATGATGCTTCAGATAATTGGACTATTTCGCCAATTATCGGATCATTGGTGAATGCAGTGGCAGATTTAAAAGGAAATATTGAAGAATGCCCATTTCCATATTCGATTCCTGCATGGATTGTAAACCCAGGATTTTCGCAATTTGATACTGAATCGGGATCATGCGGATTTGGCGATTGTTGTTTTTCTGTTTCTTTAATTGATGCAGGGGGATCAAATCAATTCAGCGCAAATTTTGGATCGGCTGATGGAATATTCAATGGCGCACCATATTGGAAGTGGAATTTCGGGGGCGA
>Ga0307376_10002434_pt1 | contig 18327 bp, 11 predicted proteins | sample TR2MG_FD_202536 | JGI IMG/M metagenome (GOLD analysis project Ga0307376, IMG submission 202536) | Soil microbial communities from Risofladan, Vaasa, Finland - TR-2 | ecosystem: Environmental > Terrestrial > Soil > Coastal area > Acid sulfate soil | place: Finland: Risofladan, Vaasa | collected...
ACCTCCAGCTCAGTGACGGGTGTCGTTGTGTTGATGCCGACCAGACCAGACGCAGTCACATACAACTGATCTATGTTGACCGCGAATGTCCCATCCGAAACTTCATGAACCTTGACAGCGCCTCCATCAGCATTGAGATGCAAATCGCCGGGAGAACTACTGGCGATAACTTGAATCTCATTATTATCAAATGCCATGAACGTCGTGGCACTCGCCCCAATTCGGAACGCTCCAGCGCCAGCAGAAGTAACATCTGTGGAGTCCCAAACGTGAAGCTTTGCTCCCGGTGTCGCTGTCCCGATGCCGACATCTCCATCGTTCGTGATGGTCATCATTTGATTCGCGGCAACTATTCCGCCACAGAAAAATCTAATCTCTCCTCCGGTCGTATGTTGACCAACGATTGACAAGCCTCCGGCAAGATTTGAGCCAGCCTCAATCGCACCCCCATCAGCGGCATACGCTACGTTACTACCTGTCGCGTAAGACGACCCAAGCACAATAATTCTCACGCCATCATTTGTGGTAGTTCCTCCGTTGTTGATTGCCGCGATCTGTGAATAGCTAGTTGCCGTTGTGTGTCGGCAAGCTATCGTCGGTGTAAGTGCCTTCAGAACCTCCAACTCGTCATTTGGTGTCGATGTGCCGATGCCGAGACGACCATCAGATGTCAACCTCATCTTCTCTGTGGCAGCCTCGGAAGCTGCCGTTGCAAAAACTAACTCACAGCTATTGACCGTCGAGCTAAATACGGAGTCGGCCTCGGCCCAAATAGAAGCCGCAACAGCAATGTTGTCTCCTCCCTCTACTGGATAGCCTTCAGACGGAGCTTGAAAATTAATACGTCCAAGTTTGTCTCCATCAACGATGACGACGGTATCGGTGGACAACGTTAAAAGGCCGCCGTCCGTAGAACCATCGCCACCACGAATGTCCACGATAGGTTGGGGAACACACGCCGACTGAAACCCGTCGTTGTAAATGTTTACATAACCACCTTCACCTATATGAATGCGCTCTACTGGAACCCCGGAACTATCAGTCATTAATGATATGTCCCCATAAAGGCTCTTTAATCTTAATTGGTTAGCTGGATCACTAAATTCAATCTCGGCTCGTTCAGTAGTTGTTTGATAAAATGTTAACGATGGACTGCCGGTGGCTGAACTGTCTGCTAGTCTTACTTGTTCTCCGGTGAAGGAGCCTGCAATATGAAGTGGAACCGCTGGATTACCAGCGCCAATACCAACTTTTGTGCTAATAAAACGAACCTGAGAACCTATGGAATCAATGCTAATATACGACCCGTTTTCGACCGCGTCCATGTCACCGATTTTGCAAACGGAATCTGCACCATTGATCAAAAGATATTGATCTCCGGCGGCAGATTTAACCTCCAGTGTCCCGGCTGGGGAAGCAGACGAATTTATACTGATATCGCCGCTTACTATAGCGTCTGCGGTCAAATAAAGAGTATTACTCAAAGTAAGGGAAACGTTTGTCGAGTGCCCACGAGTAGCTACGGAATCGAGTGTATCTACCTCAATACCACTCTGGCCCAGCGGATAACCGTTCCACCATAGCCAATTATCTTTCCTGTAAAGTAATTCACTTGTATCACTAATATTAGTGGTGAATTGGACGCCGCTACTAATCCACGCGTCCTTAAACTCATTGTTAATGGATCCTAATGATTGGGTGTTGGCGAGTGTTGGTAGAATATTTCCTAGGTCAGTAAATTTTATTACACTTCTAGCTGAACTAGCATCTGACTCTGCCGTGTAAAAGTTTAAAGAACACGGATTTTGAATAGTATTAAAAACGCCTTCTGACTCTGCTTGTATTCGTGCAACAATAAGCGTAGAAGCACTGCCGTCAGATTCGTTAGAAGCCGCAAAGTTGATAGATCCAATCGCATCTCCAGAGGTGATGATTGAATCGGCTGTTTGAAATGTAATACTTTTTGTAGACATAAAGCCCTTAGATAATAAACCAATTAGAGCCATCGGTAACGAAACTCATGGTTTCGTATTGGTTGTACAACACTTTTATCGTGCCTCCATCAATTGTATCTGCGATTTGACGAGCCACCGAAACTGTGTTAGAACTGGAATCCGTCTTCTTGACAACCATCATACGCCCTTCGCCTATCGTCCCACCATTTTCTGGCAACGTAACAATAAGGGCGCCGCCTGCGGCGTTGCATAAGTTGATATCTGACGAAAGTGTTTTGGTAGTAGAAACAGCCTCGGTAGTTCTATATCTCATAGATTCAACAACGCCACTGTTTGGCACAATAGCTGTTACTGTGTCGCCGTCTGCACTAAAGGCAATAGAACTAGAATCAATGAAATTATTATTTTGAAAGACAACGGTCGAAATGTCTGCATCAGTAACGCTAAGGACACCGGCTGTGTTGGTGATATTAGTACCCGCCATGTAAGTACCAAGGGCAGTGACCGTAGATCGCTGCTCTGTGGTCCCGTCGTTATCCAGCATCATAAAGCTGTCGCCAACCCCGATAGGCTGAGAGGTATACTCAGACATGTCGATTGTGTAGGTAACAGTGTTTGTCGCCGTTACATCAACGTCAAGACCTGTGCTACCAGCAAACGTTATTTGCTCGCCATCATCAACGGTTTCAGTGCCAGTGTCTCCAGCAATATCAAACGATGAAAAGTTTCCAGCAGCAATAAGTTGACCGGATCCATTAACGGTAAGGTTTGAATTTGGGGCTCCAGCGAGGTAAGCACCAAGGTCTGGAAGGGTTCCTAGTTGCTCACTAAGCCCATTGGAATCAAGCATTGCGAAAGTGTCACCAGAAGCCATTTGCTGTGGACTTAGTTCACTAAAATCGAGGTCTACATTGTTCCCATTAAGGACAAGACCAACACCAGCACTAACCGATAGAGTAGAATTGGTGACAGTAAGGCCATTCCCACCAAGTAGTGTGGCAAGATCAGAAGTGTCGCCCTTAGACTCGGCCCCGGCAGTTCCACCATCAAGGAAGATAAGATAGTCACCGTCTGCGATAGTCGCGGCGGCAGCTTCTGTAAGGTCAACATCTACAGCGTTGGCTGTGACATCAATTAAAGATCCTGCGCCAACGGCCAGAACGGTGCCGCCGCCACCAGTCAGTCCATTACCAGCCACAGAAGTGTTAAGCTGAGTTTCAGTTACTCCGCCGTCTGGAATATAGCCACTAACAAAGAAGTCACTACCATTTGGAGATACGGTGAAGCTTACGCTGACGCCGTCTTGAAATTCTACTGTTTCTCCATCATCAACGGTGTTAACAACTCCACCACTGTCTGTGACGATAAAGTTACTCATTCCACCTAGGCCAGAAACAAAATTGCTTCTATTGATACGCTTCAACACTCCGGCGTCATCATCATAAATTAGAATGTAGTCATTGGTCGCATCTGGAGCTACGGCCAATTCGGCCCTGTTGGTAATTATTCCGCTTTGAGCGGTCCAGTTAAGAACGACGTTTGCGGTGCCGTCGAATCCAACCGTATTAGAAGTGGATTCATTTGTTCCATCGACTGAAAAGTTGCGAGAGGTTGCTAATGCCGTAGCGCTACTAGCGGTGCCGGTCAAGTTTCCAGTAACGTCTCCCTCAATATTGGCTACCAAAGTAGATACATTGTAACCAGCTCCGCCAAGATTCACGGTCGTCGTTGGGCGTTCCTCTAACGAATCAAACAGTCTAAACTTATTGTCGGTGGCGTCCCTAAACAAACCGGCGAAATTATCTGGAACACCACTAACATACTGACCAAAAAATCCGACATCAGAGACATCTGCCGCATTGCCGCTGGCAAGCATAATAAGAGGGTCATTTACAACCAGTGTTGCGGTATTAATTGTTGTTAGTGTACCATTAACCGTTAGGTTATTTGTGACACTAACGCTTTGTGAAAATGTTACGTCTCCGTTGGAAGCGATAGCGATGGAGTCGGGATCAGTAACACTACCGATGTTACCACCATCCGCAACGCGGATGTTTGAGGAATATAGATGTTCAGTTCCAGCGCCACTGTTAATGACAAAGTTTGTATCTGAAACGTACACGGGGTCTGATCCGTTTTGTCCGAAAAAGACAATGCCGCTGACATTTCTATTAAATGGTTGATATGACATATTTTACCCCTAAATTATGAGCCAATTTGAGTTGTTTGAAATCAATGCAATAGATTGATATGGATTATCCAACATAAAAGTCGATTGTCCGTCCACAGATTCGGCCCCACTAGCGTTAATGAGTATAGAATTATTCCCCGCTGCCCATTTGATGGCGATTTCTTTGCCGCCAACCCCTACCGCTGTAGGAATATACACATTTATGGGGCTAGAAGTTGAATCAGCAAACACCACATCTGAGGAAGATCCCATGCTAAAGTCAGATGAAATGTTGTCAAAAGTCCTAGTTCCCCCGCCGCCACCCGTGGTAGTGATTTCTTTTGGGCCAGTTTTAGAGGCGTTTACTATCCTGATTGTATCGCCCGGTGTCGTAGCCGATACTGTCCCGTCGTCAGCCGTCACGTTGGTAAAAAAGTTACCTGATGAGCTAGCGGTAAATGGAATCAAGCTTGAATCATCTGTGCCAGAATTATACCAATACTTGAGAGACGAGCCATTAACTACAAGCTGAACCTCCATCGCCTTAAATCTAACGCCAGAAGGAATTCCGCTATTTGCCGTATCAATAGCCTCTTGCAGAACCGCACCAACATAGGGCCCTGACCAAAAATCTACAGGCAATGGATTAACTAATTTAACACTAAATGGTAGTTCTAAAGCCATGTTATCCCTTCGTTACCTGATGTCTATGGTTGGAACTGTAAGGGATCGAGATGGTCATAGAGTACACATTATATGCAATGGGAGTTCCGCCTGCGTCATTGACATTAAACGCGTTGTTTATATACTCGGATGTGATATTTGCGCTGAGGGCATCTAAATCTAAAACCTGAGTTATTGACTGTGTATCTGGCATAGCCACAGAGAAAATAACTTCCGTGGAGCCAGTATTGAGATTCCAACTGTCTCCAGCGTTTAGGAATCTACTGCTTGGCAAAGCTCTAACGTCGGCCGAATTGAGTGGCTCAGAGGATGTAGGTCCATAAAACACCTTGTAAGAGAAGACTGTGTCGTCTGTTGCAGTAGCTGTAGATGCTTGCGTGTCTATTACAACATATCTGTAATTTATAGTATCTGCGCTAACGTTGCCAACAATATTGTGAACATAATTGGTTAATCCGGTGTCCGTAGTTAATACTGTCCAACTTCCGACTCCACCACGCCTAAACTCTAATGAAACGGTGTCAATGGATGCGCCCGGATTGTTTATGGTATAGCTAAAACTAAGTGTTACAGCTATCGTCGATGTGCCAGTTTCTATTGTTGCTGGGGAAGCACTAAGATTCACTGATGGATCTTGTGGTTCAGTAGTAGCTAATTCTACAACCTCTACGGCAGTTTTCCCAGAAGCTGGGATGGTCTCCCCGTCTGCATATCTGCCAAACGTTTTCCCGCCCCCCAAAGAAACGGTAATGTCGCTTTGAAAAAGGCTTTCTCCACTTCCTCCGCCAACTCCGCTGACAAGGGCCGTATTTTGAAATGAGCCATCGGAAAAATAAATCCCGCTTACCTTAAGGGTATCCATCCTTCCACTCCCATTTACATCTAAATCATATATGGGTGTGTCAACCAATATTCCAAATTTGCCGCCACTGTCTACTACTGACAGAATAACACTGTTGTTAGACCATCTTTGTAAATCCTCAGAGGCCCCTACGGACCCATTAACAGATAGAACTGGAATGGTCGGCGTAATACTTTGAATATAAGCGCCAGCTATTCTGCTGACACCAAAAACTGAAGCGTTGTCATGTTGTATATCAAACCCAGCAGAATCTGAAAGAGAAAAGTAATTTTCCGCATTACCAACTAAACCGACTGACCCATCACGACCATATACGTATCCGTATTCTGGAGACGCCGTCTGATCGTTTGGATTTGTTTTAAGGCCAAGCCTCCATAGTGGGGAGACTGAATTATTGACATACAGCGCGATTGTTTGTTTTGTGCCGTCGTCTTTATAGGCATGGAAGAAATTTCCTGCGGAATTTGGTCTGACGAGCGTGAGGAATCCGCTTGAGATCAAATCTCCTGTGGCAGTTATATTGTTTGCAACAATGTTCCCACCGAGCGTAAAGTTCAAATCCCCCAACACAAACAGGTCGCCACTGACCGTGGCGTCACCACTAACCATAATGTCGCCGCCAACAGTTAGCTGACCAGAGCTAGTAATGGAGTTGGCCGTGATTACATTGATGTTGCCTTCGCTCAGGGCTACAATATCCTGAACTAAAACGTTGTAATCTGGGTCTTTAATGAACGCCTTGCTGGCTGGTAACGTACAGAAAACTACAGAATTCCCCAAAAGGGAAATTTTAGCGCCACCATCAGAACTGTCAAATACTATGTCTCTAGAAATAGAGTTGGGTCCAACAAGGTATACGCCTTGCCCAACCTCCCATCGAGAGTTATTTTCGATAGTATAGTATGTGGTATTTCCGTTGCCAATGCCGGTAGAAAATGATTGAAATGACCCAAGCGCACCATCGAGCACTACATTTCCACTACCAATCGTGGACGACGTTTCTTTAACCCTGTCTGAAATGACGAACATTAATCTGCCACCCACTTATGGACGCGAATATGTCCAGCATTTTCTCTAGTACAAAAATCGCCCGGATTTGGATCATTGCAAAGAATTGGTGGGGGAGTATTATCTTCTGCTCCAATCGCTACAATATCCCCGTTGTCGGCAATGGCCACTGCAGTTCCGGCATTGTCGCCAGCCGCCTCGCCTTGCAGGTCGGTGAAATTGGTGAAGTTGCCCTTCTCAGACCAAACCCCATTTAAATACAACATCACTTTTCCCTGCCCTTTTCCTCCTCCTGAGTTTGGTTCACCACCTATAAATGTAGAGCCATCAGCGTTAGAGCCCATAGCATATCCAAAGTTATTATTAGCGACCGAACCAGCAATGTCAGAACCCCGCCGAACCCAATCATTTCCGTTGAAATAGTAGACTCTAACATGTCCAGAGTTGCCCCCATTCTCGTCACTATATCTAGCACCAATACTCCAAATGGTGCCAGAATCATCTAATGATTGCCCAAACCCAAAGGCGTCTGCTGCGTTTTCTCCGTCAATCCTGTTTCCCAACTGTTCCCATACGCCGCCGGTAAGTTGGTAAGCAAATGCGGCGCCACGCCCGTTATTATATAGGTGTGCTCCAACAGTAACAATATTCCCGGCTTTATTTATAGAAACAGAATATCCAAATTTGGATTGTGGGGCGCCAACAATGGCTCCACCAATCTGTTCCCACTGCTCTCCGCCTACTGCGTCCGAGTTGTATTGAAATACACCAACTCTACCAGCGCCCGGTTCGCCTATGGCTACTCTGGGAGTAAAGTCCGGCTCACCAAGGTGGGTTATAGAAACCGATGTTCCATCTCCCGCAGCCCCGGACCTCTGTAGATCCTCTCCTAGCTGTGTCCACGTTCCGAAGATTCGGCCAGACAAATCGGTGCCTTCAAACCCAAAAAGAAATACTTTGATGGTGCCGCTGCTTTTATCTGGATCTCCCACGGCAAGATAGGCAGGATAGTTTCCGTCGCCGACCAAAGTGTTAGATGGGGCGAATGCAAGGCTGGTTCCAAAACTTTCCCAACCGTTTGGCTCTATCCCGGTGCCGGTGAAATTCTCCGGAACAATTAATTGCCCAAACTCGTGAAATTGACCGTCACCCTGAGGACCATCCAGAGAACTATACTGCCAGCAATTGACATATCCCTGTTTCTGATTGGCCTGTGGTGCTCCTCCAGCTACAAATAGAGTAAAGGGGCCACCTAAAACTCCCTTGATGTCTGTGCTTGTTCCGTAACGATCCAACGCTTCTAAACCATCAAGGTCTTGACCAATCTGTTCCCAATGTCCACTGACCGTAGGTGGAACAGATTGTTTCCTCCACTCAAAAAGTTTAAATTCGGCCGAAGAAGCTTCTAAATCCCCGAAACCAATTGTGGTGCCCTTGATTCTAAACCTGCGACTAAATACCCTTTTAATACACGGAACAATGATGTTATCAATATATAGACCACACGAATCGTTGCTTTCAAGCCAAGAGTGTAAACACACACCTACAGATGGCCAATTAGTATCAAGTACGCTTAAAGATTGTAGAGTATTGCTGAAACCGTCTGGTAAATCCTCTAGGTCTGTCCACAGGGAAGTTATCTCATCAAAATATTGCAGTACGTAGTCAATCTCTATGTACTCTAATATTTGCCCTTGATCATTGCGGGCGGCAGCTCTGTACTCAATAGACTGAGCGACGGTTTCTTCTGCCGGAGTTATGCAGGTATTACAAACCTCGTAGTATGGACTCTGAGGATCAAACGTATTATCACAATACTCTCTAATTAGACCGTTGTCTGGAGAGGTATTGAAGGAAATAGAGGTGGCTCCGCAAGTATCTGTCAGGCCGCATTTTAACAAAAGTGAGCCAGCGAAAGCGTTAGTACAACACTGTTCTTGTAGAAATGGGCATATAACGTCGTCCGCTTGGTTATCTATAGTTGAAACAATAGTTCTGCCATCGGTTGCCGCGTCGTCACGAAGCTTTTGAACAGTGGCCCGAATCTGCTCTGTTCTCATAGTGCCAAAATTGTAAGCAAATATAGCAACTTCTGTTGCTGCGTCGAAATCTATCTCGGCGGTTCCTCCCGAGTGTGTTTTGATGGCTTTAATCTGTGTCCAAGGATCGTTGGTATTGGCAATTCCTGTGTCGCCATTGTCCCTTGCCATAAACTGACGGGTTTGCCCCGGAGGTCGTCCCGGTGGTGTCGCTGCGTTCCACTGTTTTTTCAGAGAAAAAAGATGATTGCTTGATGTAAAGCTCTCAGGATAGGTCATTCCTCCTTTGCTAACTTCTACATCAAGAACAAACAAAGTTCTATTTGGATAAGCCCCAATCCAGTCGTCTACCTTTTCGGAGAAAAGCTGTGCATCGGCATTGTCATCCATGAAAGCAACACAGATGACATATTCACAATCCCCTACTGGTGGATCTGGACCACTAACATCGCAGCAGTCGTGGCATTGATTTGGTCTTCCCATATCATCCTTCTTCCTTTTCAGAAATTAACAACTAACCCACACTGGACGATATTCACTCCCAATCTTTATCGCCACTACATAGGAACTAGATGTTGCAGATAAACTAGCGTCCCTATTTGTTAGTGTTACGTTGTCTCCGGAATCTACTCCAGCAACGTACACACTTAGGGTTGTGGTGGTTGGACTATTAATGTTTGCGGCCACAGTAATTGGACTGTCTATGATTCCCTCTACAAACAAGCTACTGTTATCACTAGAAAAAACGCCGTCACAATCTAGACTTGCAACTAAAGTATCATCACAATACCAAGTCTGAATGTAATTATTTGGATTTTCCCCATGAATAATAGAGTCGCGTCTCACCTCAAGCGGCGCGGTTGGGCTTAGTCTAGCGTCTCCAATTGATATGTTTCTTCTATCTGTTCGTCCAGCAATTGTATTTTGAATATTCAAACGTTTTGAGAGGGAACCAGCAGCAAACATCAATCGCTGGTTATCTAATAGATTGCACACAATTTCTATATTACCAGCGCCACCCTCTATTACACCAGTTTCACCTCTAAGGGCATTTTCACCAATACCAATTGATTCACCATATGTTGCATCTAATCCCGCATTTGAGCCAATGAACACGGAATCTGAAGACGATCTTGCGTTTTTGGCAGCGTTTGTGCCAATACCTATGATGTTAGCTACACTATCACACTCATAACCAGCCTGAGTGCCCATGAAAATCACTGATGAATCAATTAGTAGGTCGACATCATTGATCGCAGTGGCATTTCCTCCAGCTTGTGAACCTATCATAATACTATTTTTCCAACCGGTGGCTGCCGTAGCAACATCGCAACCAATCATTACACAGCTTGCGTTGGCAGCAGTACTAACTTTCAGTTCATTTTCGGGATTCGATATCAACACATTGCAATTTTCACCAATACTGGCCGTTCCGCTACTTACGTAATCTGCAAAGCCCTGTAGCGACATCTTGCCCATATTAGATGAAGATGTTCCATCTAACTGAACGGCTACAAATGTATTATCTGTTCTGATACTCCCCGCTACGTTGGCGGCCAAATCCAATTCGCTGAAATTTAAAACAAAATAGTTTGTATTGTTGGTGCCCTGATATGTTTTTGCAACCCCAGATGTGCCAGCGGTAGGCAAGAAATCAAAATAAGAAACTCCAGACATTGACGTTCCGTCTTGGAAACGAATAGCACCACCCAATTTAAAATCTGCTTCTAGTTGTGCAAAGGGCGTTAATGCCGCCGGAGCCTCATAGTTTGGTGAATTTGGTAGCAATCCCCCTCTTGGGTCAATCTTGAATAAAGTTAGATTTAAGTCATCTTCGTTAGAAAATCTTACCTCAAAACTATTCTCTCCATAATCTGATCCTCCCTGACTAAAATCTATGATATCGCAAATTGCTTTGTATCTTGAGAACCCCGGCTCAAATTCATGCCTTATTACTAAATCCGAATTTCCGCGATTAGAAACTATAAAATTTGCGTCTGTGATTGCTACATATTTAGAGCCACCGATAATCTGACCCTCTATCACTGGGTTTTCCCCAACGCCGATAGCTAATGTTCCATCTACTGGAAGACTAGAATTAAACAGATCCCTACCGATCAAGATAGAATCTGACACATTGTTCAATTCTGCTCCGGGATCGCCAATTAAAATGTCGTCTCCAAAAATAACGTTGCGATAAGCGCTACCCTGATTGATCAAGCTGTTACATCCGACAACAGTGTTATAATGAGCGTAACCGGCCGCTAAGCCACTTCCAGTTCGATAGCCCATCATCGTATTGTTCAGAACTGCGTTCTTATTGTCTGGTGTTGTTGTATATCCAACCCCCCAGCCAAACCATGTATTAGAAACATGGGCTTGCAGCGCTTCGTTACTCCTAAGTCGTGGCGTACCAAAACCTCCAAAGGTGTTGCCATTAACTGACCAGATCAAGCCGTCGCTAGTATTTGCCGGATCTAGGTCTTGACTAGACACAAGGTTGGATTGATTGCCAGATGCGTCCATAAAAAATACGGCGTGCGATCTACTGCCGATGGTATAGGGCATAACAAAAAGTTTACCATATCCCACGTCTCCTGAGGGGGCCGTTGCTTGTGCTCGCATGGCCATTGTGCCACTGTCTGTATATTGGTCACAACTATACGCAATTGTTAGTGGAGATACTGGCGTGAATTTTCTGTCATTACCAATCTTGGTAATTCCAATTCCAACATAGCCACGTTCTGACATAGATATGTGGCCGAATTCTATTCCTGTGGTGCCGCTCGCCCTAATAAGAGAGAAGTCTGCAACGGTGTTGTCTACTGCCCCGAATGATACACAACTGTCGCCAGTGCCGTGGTCAGGATCAACAAACGCATCATCTAACAATGGGTCATAAGAGATGTGCAACCCAGAAGCCCTGTTATTCCCATTGCCTAAGATTTCTAAACTGCTACGATAAGAAGGGCCACTGGAGAATCTTACATCACAATCTCCGGTTGCCTGTACGTTGAAGATGGTCAATGGTAAGAGAACACCACTACAATCAAGTATTGGATCATAGGCATTGTTGGTAATTCCAACAAGGCCAGATTGAGCAAGCGTGCCTCCGTTGCGAAGAATCGTTAACGCTTCTCTGACTTCCGGCTGGCCGTCTTCTATGTGTATGGAGAGCCTATCTCTAGCCATTACGAATTCCCTTTATGTTAAAACGTCATTGATTTAATAGAATTAAGCTATATCAACTTCAAAACACCGATCACCATAGCATTCGGTAGGATCGAGATCGTTATAGCCCAACACATCACAGGCTAATTCACCATCGCTGTCTCTTTCGTCATGATAGACAATGCTAAAGCCTCGCAAGTTTTGATCGCGTATCCTGCTTAAGAATCTTTGCGAAACCTTAACGCCAGAATCTGGGGTAGCAATCGTAACGCCAAAGTTATAACCGGACGGAGCGCCTCCAATAAAATCGGTTCCTGATCTGCTAATAAAATTATAATCCATGAGCCCGGAATGGCCAATGTTGGCGTCGTCTTGCGAGCCAAAGATGGTTCTAATGCCAGAAGCTCCGTCGGCGTCCATAATGATGCCTTTACAGCCACTTTGATGCACCATAGACATGCGTTGCAGTCCAATGTTTCCAAGCCACTGTGGGGCAATTAAAGCGTTGCCAGAAGTGATCTCCATGGATATATTACTTTGCCACGTAGATCTACTATATGCATTATCGTGCTCTAAACACCTAAAATCAGGGTTTGGGAACCTATAGATAAACCTGTAGTCTCTGCGGTAGTACGGCGCCTCACCACTGGAGTGAACTTCGAATCCAGCGCCGTCTAACCCTTCGTCGTTTAAGAAACCACAAACGGCGGAATTATGGAACCCCTCATCTGTTGGATCGCAAAAACCGCTAGTTGCCAAGTGTAGGGTTTTGCATTCATATAAACACTCTGAAATGTTGTTGTATACTGCGTCGTTGATAGTTGCCATTCCGGTGATGACCACATCATTAAAATAACCATCCCAACGTAAGTCAGGATGGCCTAACGCATATCTATCAGTGATGTTTGGAACCAAATCTCCGTAAACAGTAAGCCTACCATCAGGTATGCCTTGCGGCGCTCCAGAGGGCGGCCCTCCGATACCTACTACATCTCCAGAAAACATTATTACTTCGTTTACTGAATTCCACGAGAAATTTCCTACCCCAAGATCAAATTGTCCACTTAGAGATGGAGAGATGTCTCCAGAGACTTGTAACATGCCAAAGTTGTGTAGTACATTTGTTCCAATACCTAACTTATGCTGGCTGTTAAGAAGATTTCCATAAAGTAATGGGGCCGCTCCACTATATATTGGATCACCGAATTCATCACATAGGTCTCCGGATTGAATTGGCGCTACACCAATGGATAGAATAAAGCTCTCATCAGGTCCAATATACCAGCCAGCGCCATAGCCTACTGACACATTGAAGTCGCCTCTCTTGCTATTATTTAAAGCAAAGGCACCAATACTAGTATTACCAGAACCAAGAAGATTGCCCGCGTGAGCATGATATCCTACTGCCGTGTTATAGTCGCCATAAAGATTGCAACTTAAAGCATAAGACCCCACAGCAGTATTCCCACTGCCGTCATAATTGCTGCGCAATGTAGCAAACCCAAACGCTGAATTATCAACACTGGATCTTCCGGCAAGAAACATACTACTTAAAGCTGCTTGACCGCCCCTAGTAGTTCTGATTTCTGGAGTTGAAAAATTGGTTGAATCTAGTTCATTGCCAGCAAAGAAGTTGGGAACGGAATCCACCAAGTCAATAAGGCTCGTCCGCAAATCAAGCGGAGAAATTTCTTGCGTCGAATTATCTGGCAACAAAGCTTGTATAGATGCCAGATAATCTTGTTTAGAAAGAATCATTTATTTATCTCTACTTGAATTTTATTTGCAGTGTCGTCTCGTCGAACTTGACAGAATCTCCTTGGTATATAATTCTTGGATTATTCAACTCTGCATACATTAGCAGATTTCCAACGCCATATTCTCCAGAATCTACAACGGCGATTCCAGACACCCATCCCCAATCTTCAAGGGCGTTGGCAAACAAATATGTGGAAGCGTTTCTAATTACTCCACTACCTGCATCATGATCTACTTGGGTATAACTCCAAGAAGCGTTGCCATTAGCGGATGGGTCTCCCAAGTCATATCTGGCATAACCATTGAGAATGAGTCCATCGCCACTAGGTAGCTCTGGAATGGTAGAGCCCGTATCTGAGTCTACTGGAACACCACTACACAAGGCAATGGCTACATTTAATGGTTTTGGGAAAGTTGTTCCCCTAAACACGTGTTGGAGTAGGCCTGACTCCATATAATCGGATAAAGCTGTCATAAGATTAAAATCCCCTATAAAATCCTGAATGCGGAAGCGGCAATTTACAGTATATAATACACAAAAAAAGGGGCCACCTCGTGAATACGAGAATGACCCCTTTATTATTGCTAAAAGCGGGAATTAGCTTAGAACGAGCCCAAGATAATTCGGCGGTTGTCGAGAACACCAAAGCCCAGCTCAGCCCATCCGTAGTAACCAACGCGCTGTTGGCGATGGAGCATAGGATCTTCAAACACTTGAAGCGTTTGTTTCACGGGCATAATGAAGGAATCATTAGTGGACTGATCCATACCTACAACCAGTTCGAGGTCAGAAGCCTCAACTGCGCCGCCAAGACCGTTCAGGAAGAAGTCTTGATACTCTTGGCCTTCGCCGAGTTCATCAAGATCCCGCAGATTTACACCAAAGATATTGGTTACTGGACCTTCGCCGGGAGTATTGTAAATCGCAGTTCTGGTTGCGTCAGAAATTTGATCCAATCCCCAGTTTCGTACGTCTTCCAAGGCTTCTGGAGAAACGTACAGGTCAGTCAAGCGACCGCGATTTGACGAACCGGTGTTGCCACCAGCATTTCGACGCATTACGGTTTGCATAAGAGAAACGAGGCGCTTGGTGAAAAGACCAGCAGTTGCGTCGCCGTCGTAAACCAAGATGTTACGATCAACACCAGCAGCCAAAAGGGTATGCCAGCCATCATCGCTCATCTTTTTGACAAAGCCAGCTTCCATTACCTGTGTTGCACGAGCAGCAATGTCCCATCGAGCTTCGCGAGCATACCGCAGCAAGTAATCAATGCTGGACGTAATGCTGTAAGTCGGAATGGTAACATAGTCACTCTCAACCGCACGTTCTGGAATGCGACCATGACCCGGATTGGTGTAAGCTACATGCTCACCTTCCAAGCCCGGAGAGATCATGTCCAGCGGCCATTCAGTAGATGAGCCGGGTTCAACCGGACTCACTTCAAAAATGTCGCCGAGGACATTACCTAGTAGAACCCCTTTACGCAGGGGCATTTCAAGTGCTTTGGCGAACTCACGTTGAGCCGCGTAGGCCACGTTGGTATCGTTATCGCCTGTCTTTCTATAAAGATCGAGAAAGGCGTCGTTGGGTCGTTCAGTGTATGACATATTTTTTGTCTCCTTTTCGTTTGGGTTAGGCTAATGGGCCATGGTTAGGAAGATTGACGTAGACCTTAGCATAACCGTCAGCATCTGGTGCGGACATAAAACGTCCCAACGCCAAGTTGCCAGAGGCAGTAGCCGTTCCGGCAGAATTAGAGATATTGCCAGCAACCGTGTCAGAGGCGTAAGCCAAATCGCCGGGGGCGGGCGTACCATCAATGTTGCTAGTAACAACCCAGCCACGAGTCAAAACGGTGACTTTGCCACCTTGTTGAACTTCGTCCTTGTACCAGTTCAAGTGAGTTCTGGTCAAATCTTTGTTTACGACATCGTTCAATAGAAGGCCGACTGGTACATCAGTAGCAGCGGCAGCTTGATATGAAACGGTGTTATCGCCTTGGTCCATTGCGGCACCAGAGGCACTGAGAAGATCGAGGCAAACCACTCCGCCACGGGTGGCAACGCCAGCAGTGTAGAAGTAGGAAATGTCAGTAGATTCTTCGTATCTGTCTGCTTTGAGAGCCATATTTGAATTCTCCTATAGTTATTTGTTGAGGACGTTGTTTGCGAACCAGTCTGAAATATTAGCTCGCGCTAGTTCAGTGGCATTTTCCGGTTCTGAAACCACCATCGTGGCTTCTGACGATTCCACTCCTTCAAAAAGTTCAGGAGCGGGTTCGGGTTCTGCATCAGTAGTATCCTGAGCATCGGACTTTTTGTCCTTTTTCTTGTCTTTGTCTTTGTCGTCTTCCTTGTCTTTTTTGCCGAATGGGACAAACTTAGCCTTCTTTTTCATGAGGGCAACCACTGAATCAAAAGCTTCGTCCTCAAGTGCCGATAGCGATGCGAGTGAATCAATGATTTCTTCACCTTCAAGGCCAGCGTCCACAAGTGCGGCTTCTCGCTTCTGATATTTTTCCTTTTTATGCATTTCTGCTACTTCTTCCTTGGCGGTAGAGAGGGCGGTCGTTGAAGTTGCAAGTGCATCTTCAAGTTCAGCTACTCGCGCCTGAGTAGATTTGATAAGTTCATTGAGTTCTTCAATGGTAGCTGATGCAGTATTAGCAGCAGCTTCAAAACTTTCGATTCGAGCAGCAAATTCTTTGTCTTTTGCTTCTGCAATCTCGGTTTTGATTTTTTGGTTTTCAGCCTTAGCAGCTTCGCATTCCGCGCGCAGTGCCATAACTTCTTTCTCAAGTGACTGGTCAGCCATATTAAATTCTCCTATTGAAATTTGAGATTCTGGGTATTCTGAAAAGTTGAGGTCGTTAGCTGCGCTTAGGATTACACTTCTGGGGTTGGCTGGCTTTTCAACCAGACCTTTTCCGGAGAATGAAATTTTAGACAACGCACGACCAATTTTACGGCCTTCGTACTCGCCGGTTCCTCCATAGGCCCTAAGATGCTTTGTCAGGAATGCAGATTCTTCATTCCTAGGTAGTATCTGGGCATTTCCTTTGTCGTCGATTACCGCATAATCGAATCCAGAAAACAGGCACTCCATTGAGACGTACCATTTGTTTTCCTTAATCTCAGAGATAATCTTATCCATGCGTTCCCGATTTTCCGGGCTGTTCCAACTATTATAAAGGACGGATTGAGTGATAATATCAAATTCTTCTGGTCTTTGAATATCATCGTCGCCCACAGTTTTTCCATCTTTGGTCAGAACATAACTGCCAGTGATATGCCCGATGATATCATTTTCATTGTGCATAAAATTGAACTGTTTGTCTTCCGGAGTATGGCGGGCATCCCAAGCTGCTTGAGATGTAAATACATCGTCGTTTTTATTCATCCCAGTGGAAACTAGAACAGCTTCGATGTAGTGTAGATCAACCTGATCTTTATTCTCTGCCAAAATTTTATCCATAATATCTTGTGGAACAATGGACTTGGCAATACTAACCTTACCCTCGTGGGCAGTAGCTTCAGAGCAATATGCAATACTTGCGGTACTTTTGACTAGATCGCCAATGCCGTCGACAATTTCTTGCTTGTAAATTTTAATGGTCATAGATTTACCCTCGAAACATTATACACAAAACGATCACAAAAGTGTAAAAACCGTCAATTTTCGCTCAAAACATACTCCACATAAGCTCCCACGACTAATTTTCTGTAGTTTTCCATCGTAATGCTATTCTTCAGTAGGTCACTAAATTCTTCGGGTATGCAATGATTTTCCTCTGAGAGGGCACTGAAAATATTTTCATTGGTAATACTACACATTGGCTCCAGATTCAAAAAGGTAGATAGCTTAATATTCTCCAATTCTCTGGCCTGATCCTTGGTCAATGTTCTAAGATTTGCCTTAGAATGGAAGTTAAGATATCCGTTCGATAGAATAGACATATCATCAAAGGCCGTCGTAGCCCAAACAATTAGTTCTCCTACGCCGGGAGTAGTTTTAGGCTTTTTGACCCTTTTCTTTCTGGGACCACCATCTTTTGAAAAATTTGGACGACCCGCTGGTGACTTAGCTTTATCCTTGGTTTTTGCTATTTTCTCGTTAATCGCACCCTGTTTGTCGATCTTTTCCAAGTCCTTTTGGTGGTTTGCATTATGAAATGGGCTGGCCTTCTCAGGCAATTTATCTTTATCTCTGGCATCTGATTCTCTTTGAAGCCGGACTCGCTCAACGCTTGGAACCTCTTTGAATCGTTCCAAGACAGTTTCGTGGGAAATGATATCTCTATCGGCCAATTGTAATAGTAGATTCTTCTCGGCGGCCTCGTCAGACAAGCTCATCTGATCAAATACTACGTGTGCTGGCTTTCTAATGCCGAGGGCTTTTCTAACAAATTCAAGTTCATTTTCCCAAAATTTAGTTAATTGATCCCTGCCATATTGTAGCCGTTCTACGAGGGTTTTTAACGATATGAAGTTGTTTGTAAATCCGCCGCTCTGTCCGGCCATGCCGGTTAAGGTTGGGGGTACGCCAAGACCGGCATATATGCTATTAAGAACAGATTGATATTTTTCTGACCCAAGAAACTTATATACCTGAGAGTTGCTTTCTGAGAAAGCCAGTTCTGGGCCAAAAACCAATTCCATGGTTCCTCCTCCGGTATTACT
>Ga0307376_10002436_pt1 | contig 18326 bp, 30 predicted proteins | sample TR2MG_FD_202536 | JGI IMG/M metagenome (GOLD analysis project Ga0307376, IMG submission 202536) | Soil microbial communities from Risofladan, Vaasa, Finland - TR-2 | ecosystem: Environmental > Terrestrial > Soil > Coastal area > Acid sulfate soil | place: Finland: Risofladan, Vaasa | collected...
GCAAGTTCTTCGCTGGTTCGAATCCAGCCCCCACAACCAATAACCCCCTTGTTTTATTTGTACACATTCGACCTACCCTGCAAGGGAGAGTTTGGGGAGAGTTCTGATTTCAGAGTTCTCCTTTTTTTGTTCTGGCAATAGGATAAGATTTTGATTAATTCGCAGAGACATCAGTAGGTAAATTCTTAGGGAGAGATAGGGAAATTGAGACGCAAATTTATACCCTTTTTTAACCCTAAGTAGGGATAGAAAATTAGGGAGAATTGGGTAATTTTAGGGTAAATATTTCAGTACTTCACACTGGGGAGAATTGGGTGTGGGGAGAGGGGGGAAAACATTGTGTCAAAATGTGGTAGAAAGTGGGGAAAAATAATCGCCTAAAAAACGCAAATTTAGGGGGTGGATTTTTAGTTATTAACAAACAGGGAGAAGTAGTTTTTGCTGATTATCAGTACTTTAGGTATGTTTTTTATCGAAAAGGGGATGTTTTATATGGAGTGCTGTTCAGAGAGCATTTTCCCACCCAGTCCCACTGGAAATTCTCAACCACCGAAAATTTAGAAATTTAGGCGTTTTTATAAATTTAGAAAAATGAAATCCCCAAGAATTTAAAAAAATAGGGGCTGGGATAGAACCACGTCACAAGAGTCATGGTAAGCCTCGCTGGCCCCTATTTAGTTTTCTGGGAATACACCCAGATATGCTATCATAGAAATTATGGGAAAATCTAAATAAAAGTGATAAAAAATTAGGCCTATGTATCCTGGTCCCATGAAGTGCATGGCAGTGACTTTTTTGGGTGTAGGAATTCCTGTTCGACTAATGTCAAATTTAGGAGTCGGCTTCCTTGGTCTCAATTTTATATTATGTTAGCAAATTATCTTTTCATAGTTGTAACTTTTCTGATTAATTACTTAGTACTTAGTTATACGTAAACTAAATCAAAATGTTTCAACTTCGTTGGGTGGCAATCAGAAAAGTTACAATGATTTTATTAAGAATTATTCTAAATAATAATTACGAGAGTATAGGGCAGGGGTGGATTGCAACTTGTTGCTAACGCACCAAGGTTTACCGCAGGGGCGGATTATCCCTGCGTGGTCTGTCTCGCTCCACGGGTAGAAGGTCTGTTTTTGTTTGCCTTCATATGTATAACGATTGAGTTCAGAAAAGTTACAATGAGGATTAATCTGCAGCTCATACCAAAATACTTGGCGACTGGGTACAACTTCCCCCTTGTATATATATAACGATTGAGTTCAGAAAAGTTACACCCTGATTCTTTGTGTAACTTTTCTGCTTGGGTTCGTTATACGCATATACAAAGGAACAAGAATATCCTGGACGCAAAAAAGCCCTGAAGATTAATTTCTCCAGGGCTTTTGTTTATTCATCGTTCAGTGCAACAGATGGATATTATTTCTTTTTCTTGCAAGTAGCTCTACCTAACAGTTTCTCACCAGACAGATAATGCTTAACAGGAATCCCGTGTCCTTCAGCCTCAATCTCGTTAAGGATTCTATCTACATCTCCTGGTTGTACATCGGAGAATGATAAAGTGTTCATTAGAATTGTTTTCATCACTGTAGACTTTGGGTCTTGCTTTGACTTTACTTCTACCTTTTCTTTTTTTGCCTCTGCAAGGTGTACTGTTAATCTCATGGTCTTTAAATTTTGTATACACAAATGTAAGCAAAAAAAAAGAGACTATCAATAGATAATCTCTTTTTCTGGTAAATTATTTGTATTAATAATCTCTCTTGGTTTCTACGATGTCTTCCGACTTGTATCCGTCTCGTATTAATTGCTGCTTTAGTTGGCCCTTGGAGTGATAAGCCACGTTTGCGAAATAGAGGCGGCCAACTTCGATGTCGTATCCTTTTGCTTTGGCTTCGTCATAATAATATCCCATCGTCATTGTTCCGTAATTTCTTGCTGCCATGTCTTCTTAATTTTTGGTTTATATGAGTATAACGAATGGATTCAGAAAAGTTACACTTCTCTTACAGTGTAATTTTAGATACAAGCTTGACTTCAACTGGAGCGATGTTTCCCTGGTCATACTTTCTTTTCTTCACAATCTTCATTGCAGCCTCATCGTCTGGAGCAATAATTCTTGAGTAGAGTGTACCAGAGGATGTAATAACATTGTAAAGGTTTTCTCCGTCCTTGGATACAGGCACCCATTCGTGTTGGAATATTTTATACTCAACAGCTCCGATTACTTTGAAGATTTCATCAGGCTGGCTGTCCCAGTCAGTATTGTTCTTAATGAACTTAGCAAGCTTTGCCATTCTAATTAAATCATCTGGCTTGTCTGTGCTTACATTGAAGCTAAGAGCATACCATGTGTCTTCTCCTTTGTTTTGTTGGAAGCTTAAGTGACCAATTACATCAATTGAATCAGAGTTCTTGTAAGGATGCACTAAAATCTGAGCTGTCATGAAGTTAAAATTGTTTCTTGAATCTGACTGGTATTGAATTCTTACTAATGTTTTCATGTCTTTGTTTATTGGTTTATACAGTTATAACGAATTGAATTAGAAAAGTTACATTCACTTACAAACTTTTAAATGAGCGAGAAATCTCTCCTAAGTATGGTTCAATTATATTTCTTTGGCTATTGTTGTATTCGATGTATAGGTCGCTAATGAAGTTATCTCCAACAACTCTTTTCCAATACACAATGTTTCCATCCAAGTTTGTTCCAGATATGATGAACCAATTAGATTTTTGAATCTTGTATGATACATTTAACTTTGTACCTTCAACTGCTCTTGCGTATAGGTCTGATATGTTATCAATTTCAAACCTTGAGATATTCAAGGATGTAAACTCAATTATCTTCACACTACCAATAGAAGTTTCGTAGTCACAATAGTCGGGGCTTGAATCAACAAGAACACTTTCGAAGGTTGTTGGTAAATTCACACTAAAAGAGCACTCATCAAAAACTTTATATGTTTGAGAGAATGCGGTGCTGATTCCGAGTATAAAAATTAGTATGGTTAATTGTTTCATATTGTTATATTTAATGCTACGGTGCAATTCCAAAATCGTAATCATAAGTATTTGCACCATCTTCACCTGCCTTCATTAGCTCAACCCAATCCCAATATTCTTTGGTTGGGTCGCCTAAACTAAATCTTTCATTTTCTGTTCCGTTCCCCCATTTAGCAACCTTCACAATAACTTTCGTTCCTTTTAATATTCTTGCTATTTGGTCGGTTAACCAATCTTTGTGATGGCTACCATCTATTACGCTATACATTTCAATCCAAAGCATAGCCCAATCTTGTTGCCCATACATTGCGTACTTTGTTTTGTTTATTTCTACTTTTGTTTCTCCTAAATATCCTTCCATTGTTTCAAGTTTTATTATTAATTAACCGCACTAAAATATAACACAACCTATACTGCATTGCTCGTGCCTCACAACGTCAGCATAGCCAAACCGTTATAACGAATTGGATTAGAAAAGTTACAACTTCGTTGTTCGTTCCGAAGCACTTCACTCTGTTTCGTGGCATAAATGCACAGGAGACCTAAGTCTCCCATAACATAAATTTATTTATTCATTGTCTGGAGATAGTGTTTCCAGATTCTCTCTTGCAAGTCTGCTTTGAATCCAGACACAACTGTGATGTCATTCTGAGCAGCGATGATTGCGTGTTCAAATCTAACAGAGTTCTCAAAGTATTTTCTCCAGTTGCCAGCGTTAAATCTAAAGTGTCCTTGATTTTCATCATTCTCTCCTGAGAAGTCAAGAAGTCTGAAGTAAAGAGTTGGTTCTCTCTTAACAATTTCTTTAGATAATTCTCTCATCTGCTCTTTTCTTTCTATGCTTTCTTCTTGTGTATTAAAGAAATTATCGAATACAGTTGTAAGTACTGGTTCTTTCTGTCCTCTCTCGCTCATGTAAGAAGCTACATCATTAAGGCAAAAGTCATGTTCCCATCTTCCGTGGAGGATTGAGATGATAAGTCGAGTAATCATTTCTTGGTCGATGTGCTTTGTAGGAACTTCCTTGATTAACTCTGCATCCTTGTCGATTGCTTGAAGGCAAAGGAGGTAAGACTTTAGTTCTTCAGGAACGTAACGGAATTCTTTCACATTTGTTTCTACAGCAATTGCGCACATACTTTCTGTGATGTCCAGTTCAGGAATTGAGGATAATCCTTTTCCGCTGCGCACAGCATCCATGTAGAAATCTTTTCTAAATTCTTCTGGCACATATAAAAGAGCTGCTCCGCTTTTGTTGACAGCTGCTTTACAGATTTCAAGTGTTCTTCTATCTTCAGGAACGTACTGAAGGTTTTCTCCGTATATTCCCATCCACAATATGTACATTTCATCTGTGATTAAGAAAGTAGGAACTTTTGTAAGTTCGACTTTGTAGTGTTGAGAATTTTGCTCAAGTCTTTTTAACAAGTCTTCTTGGATAAATTCAACATCTTCACTTGCGAATTCCTCACGAGGAATTAGGTGAAGAACTTGGTCTCCAATCCATCTATCGTTGTATGTTCCCCTGCTGTAAGAGCTTGAATATGCTTTTGAGATAAAGTTGCAATCTTCATTGATTAAAACTTCAATTATTCCTGCGGGCATATCTATTATGACTTCTGGTCTAATGGCGAATGCTTTTTTGAATGATGCGAGTTGAACATCGTACAACAGTTCTTCTGGCACTTTTGCAAAGCTTGGGATTGTTCCTTTACACACAAGTGCTGCGAAAGCTGATATGCTTATTCCGAAGATGCTGCTCACACAATATGTGTCAGCAAATTCTTTTGCTTCTTTTTGTGAGTATGAAGGTGCTTCCTTTATAAGTCCTTCGAATGATACTTTTTCTACTACTGCCATGTCTCTGATTTTTTTTGGTTATATGTTAATAACGATTCAAGTTAGAAAAGTTACAACAAGAATGCAATTGCTGTTTCGCCCCAGGTTCCACAGGTTGTAAAAGAGCAAGTGGCTGTATTCAATGTGATATTGGATGTTGTCATATTTCCAGACGAGTCGAATACGACATCTCCTTCCCAGATATTTGTATTTGTTGTTCCAACAATTTTAATAGCATACAGGCGATAGGTTTGCCCCACTGTGAAGCTAAATCTATTTTGTGCATTTGGAGCCATGCCGCTGCATCCATACATATTGGTTCCAAACATGGTTCCTCCTACAGATACATATCCATTAGGTGTTCCTCCAATCAAGAACGCTGTTGTTACTTCGGTGATGGGTGTGACAACAGGTGCAACAGGTGCTGGAGCTGGAGCTACTTCTTCTTTCTGGCATGAAGTAAATGCGAATGATAATGTCAACACTAAGGTTGATAAGAATAGTGACTTTTTCATAGGTAATAATTTTTGGTTTATATTGTTAATAACGATTTGATTCAGAAAAGTTTCAATTGAACACCAGGTTGTGGCTTTGCTGGTGTGATAACTTCAGGCAACTTAGAAACGCCTGCGTATAAATTAAGAAGAGCATTAACAGCTTTTTGTGTTGGCTTTGATTTGTAGCCGCTGTGGCTTGCTCGATGCTTTGCTGAATTTAAGTGTCCCATTGCATTTTAGTTATACGTTGATAATTGACTTTTGTTTCATATCCCTATAACGAATGGATTCAGAAAAGTTACAACTTCGTTGGTAACAAGTTACGCATCGCTTCGCTCGTTCGGGGCAAACAGCAAAAAGCCCTGTGGTAAGACAGGGCTTTTTTCGGAGACAATTAATGCGAGCAATTTCGAACTAATTATCTATGTATACGAGATAAGTTTTAAAATGTTACAAATCTTCTTCATTATTTTCATCACCTGAATTTTTGAGGGCTTTGATGGCTTTGTTTATTTTATCTGCTCTCTCATAGTCATCTTTCTTAACAGCCTTGGCAAGTTCTTTCTCAAGTTCCTCCAGACCCATATCTTCGATGCCCAGACTCTTGCCGCCTCTCATTATATTTTTTATCACATCCAAGTCAATTGAAGGCATATTACCTGATGACTCTCCTGTCTCCAGGTCGGTGATTGATATGCTGGCTCCTGGAGGAATCATTCTTTTCAGGACTGAACCCAGGTCAGTGCCGCCCATTGTTCTACTGGACATCTCTCTCATCTCTTGTTGGATTTTAACTTGCTGCTCCATGATTTGTCCAAAAATCATAATTGTTTGTCCGATTGACAGAGCTACTGTAATCATCAATCCTGAAATAAGTCCCAGAGACATTAGTACAATTCCTTCAAACAGGAGTCCTTTAGGTTGGATAAAATCATCCAGAACCAGGTATCCACCACCGATTAATAAAGCAAGAGATGCAAATCCTGATAGAAGGAGTATAATTAATTTTGAGTTCATAAAAAAAGAGTTTTTGTAAAAATACAAAAACTCTTTCGAATAAGCAAGAGAAATTTATCTATTCAGACAGCAGCTCTATTTTTTCCTGGATTTCATCCGTGATGTCTTGTTCATCTTCTGTGAGGTCTTCATCATTAATCACCACCTGGAGTTCTTCCAGAGAAAGGATAACTTTTGAAAGGTCTTTGGCTGATGTTACTTCAGAGTAAATATCTTCTATAATTTCTATAATTCTTGGGTTTTCTGTGTCATAACAAAGTTCTACTATTTCTTCGAACAATTCTAAGGCTTCATCTAAATTCATATTGATTGGTTTAATTTCTGATAAATATGAATTAAATTTCAAAATTCCCCTGGTAAACAAAAAAAGGAGACCAACTGGCCTCCTATCTCTGATTGTCTGGTTATGTTTTATGATTCCAGCAGCTCAAGTGCATAATCATATGCTTGCTGATTTGCTGTATTCTTTGCTCCGAACAAGTTTCCAAATGATTCATTGGTTCTTGCTTTCATTACGTGAGTTGTGTAATGAGTCACTCCGTTGAACAGCGCCCAAGCATTGCTGCCAAGGTCTGACACTTCGCCTCTAAGAGAAGCCTCAATGTCAATCATCTTGTTCACCTTCTGTGTAGAAAGCTCTTCTTCTCTTTCAGCCAGAGTCATTGCTCTTTCTTCTTCAGACAGCCCAGCTATTCGAGCGATGCACTCCTGGATGATTCTCTCATCAATTTTTACTTTCTCAAACTTTCTGAAGTTCTCGTATATTTTTTGCTCATAATCTGTGTACAAAGAAATGTTCTTGATAATTTCATCAACACGATTGGAGACATTCTTTGTAAGCCTTGCTGTAAGTTCTGTGATGATTGAACCCCATTGGTTGGAGCAGCGAAGATATTGATTGGTGTGGCCAACGTAGAAACTTCTGTTCCCGTCAAAGCCTGTACCTATTGTAAGGTATCCTTGAATTTTGCTGCCTGCTATTGAAAGCGCTTCAGTAAGTTTAATCTGGGCTGTGATTACTTGGCGGCTGCTTCCCATTGTCGTCCCGTTGCCCCAATCTGTGTATCCAGCTATTTCAGCTCCGATGTTCTGGGCAATTTCTTCCACGATTTCTGTGAACTTGGATGTGGTGATTGGTGTGAAGGAATTCTTCATCACAGAGATTACTGAATTGTCATCATCTCTCTTGATAACTTTGTTACCAGGAATGATTAGTCCCGTCTCTTGGTCGATGATTGGGTTTTGTTTAATGTCCCAGCTAAATCCTTTGTTAAAATCTTTTTCCATTGTTATTTTTTTAGGTTACACAAGTATAACGATGTCTTTCAGAAAAGTTACAACGTTTACATTTATCTATACGCTCTAAATTTAGAAATGTTACAAATTATAAATTTAGAATTTCCTCTTAGAAATAAAAAAACCCCTTAGCAATATGCTAAGAGGTCTTCTCTTCTGGCAGGAAATATTATTTATAAGGATTAATTGTAGCTAACTGTGCTTTAAGAATATCTTTTCCTCTAAGGATGTTTACTCTCAAAGTCGAGTTGTTTTCAATTCCCATCTTTTCAGCAATTTGCTCAAAGCTTAAGTCATTGATGAATCTTTCTGTCATCAACTCTTTAATAAGTTGATTGTCCAATGATTCAATTGCTCCTTGAACTTTGGCGATTCTTTCATCTCTAATCATTTTCTCTTCTGGGTCAATGGCATCAGACTTAACTTGAAAGTCTAAGTTTCCTCCGTCCTCATCTGAAGATGACTTCATGTTATCAAGAGAAAGAACTTCGAAGTTTGCTTTTCTCTTGTGGTCGATAAGACAGTTAAGAGCAATCTTGTACATCCAAGTAGAGAATGCAAATGAATCATCGTATGAAGAGATGTTTGCGTGAACTTTTTCAAACATCTTCATCTTAAGGTCTTCTGCATCTTCTGTTTCTCTTGTGTTCTTCAAGAAGTATACCATCACTTGTCTTTGGTGGTTGGCGTACAATTTATTGAAAGCTACATCTCTATCTCTCTGAGAAGCGTTTAAGTTCTGAAGAGTTTTAGCTAATGCTTTGTCTTCATCTTGTCTCGATATTTTCTTGTCTTTTACTGCCATGTCTTTAAGTTTTTTAATTGATTGATTTACTACTATAACGTATTCTATCAGAAAAGTTACAATTTATGCAAAATATTTTTCTTTCAGGTCTACAATTAGAGTGTTGACCATTGTCAGGTACTCAAGTTCAGACGACAGATTTTTACATCCCTTAGCCTGAAGAGAGATGAATTCTTTCCTGAAGGCACGGTAGTTCTTTTGATTTGAGAACGCCTCGATGTAGTTTGTTGCAGCTGTAGCCATTGCATCGTAGAACGAAACTCCACAGTTTATAAAAGCCCACTCATCTTCTGTATAAAATTTGATGCACTCCTCAGTATCCACAAGCTCATAGAATATCTTCCCAATCTTTCCCATTCTATTCTTCTCAGTCTTCATGAATCTTTCACCAGTAACTGGATTAGCTGTCAAGAAAATTGGACAGTCAACATTAAATATAGTTGATGCAGGTCCTTCCATTTTCCCTTTCTCATTCAATTGACAAATCAGGATTACAATTCCTTGAGTATCATCTTTCCAAGTATACAAATCCTTAATGATGTTTTTGTAATTCTGGTAGATGTACACGCCATTCTCTTTTGAAAGTAATTCAGCAGCATGCTGCAATGAATCGACAACAACCATCGTTGGTTTATCAGCATACAAGTATTCCATGAACTCTGCCCAGGTTGGGTAATCATCCACATCACAAATAAGTTCTGTGGCACCTGTCTTGATTCTTCTGGTTTGCTTGGCCACTGATGGCTTTTTACTTTCCAGAGCGAAGAATACAGATACTTCACCTATCTTCAGGTCCTTTTGCCATTTCTTACAAAGAGTAGTCTTACCTGCTCCTGAAGTTCCTGCCAAAGCAATCATAGTTCCCAATTCGATTCCTCCTTTTGTAGATATAAATTTATCGAATACAGGGTCACCAAACTTAAGAGCATCTCTCTCAATTATTTGTACTTGGTCATATGGAATTGGCTTTTTCATGGTATCTTAGTTTAAAATCATTTCTTTCATCGCCTTCATAGCGGTGAACTTTACAGTCATCTCTGATGATACATCAAACTTATTAAAGAATGCTGCAGCTGTAATACTTGGCATTGATGACATAACGAAGTCTAATGTTGCTTTTGATTCTACTTTTTTCTTTATTGTTTTCATGACTTCTTGTGTTGCGGCCTTTGGCGTTGGATTCACCTTCGGTCCTGGCACCGTCCAAGGGTCTCCTCTTCTGGGCGCAGGCTTAGGCGACTCTCGCTTGGGCACTGGTTTAACTTTTGGTTTCGATGGGATTACCATCGGTTCTGTCATGCTTGGTTGCTTCTTCATATTATTTTAAATTCTTTAAGTTTTGCTTCTCCTGCCTCAGGACCATCAATGCAGGCTTTCATAACCTGTGTCAACTCCTGGTAGCTGAGCTGAGTCACTCTGGCAATGGCCAAAGGAATCTCTTGAGTCGATAACTTCGCAGCTTCTACAAAGGATGTCCAGAGAGTTGGAGCCAGCAGATAATGCCAGTACTCGTTCTCATATGCATCAGCCTTAGCATAGTAATATTTCAACTCTTCCTCATTGTACTCCTGCGGGATACCGTGGCAGATTAAATAATCCATAGCCCCCTTAGTTATCTCATGAAGAAGAACTGGGAAGTTAATCCCACTGCACTCGATGTCACATCCTGCTTCACCCTCCTCTTCGAACTTAAGTTCGTTCTGACCCTGAGTCAATCCATTGTTTTCAATCTGCATCATCGCTACTTCTGGAGGCATCTGCCAAAGTGTGAATCCAATACCTGAAGTATACACATCGTATAGTTGCATTAGCAGCGGGTCAATCTCATCCACATCTTCTTTAACTATGTAGTGAACAGACTTCCAGATGTGCATTGCACTTCCATGTACAAGACCGTTCAACACAACTCTCTTCTCAATCTCATCCCTCATCTCTCTCTGTCTTTCAGGTGAAAGGGAGAGTACAGCTTCTGGAGAATCATCCTGCTCTTCAGTATCTCCAAGGGAGATGTTGATTTCAGGGAGAATGTTAACGTGCTCAGGTATTTCAAATAACTCTCTAATCGTATTGACTGCAATCTCCTGGAGCTGCTCCTCATTGCCGTGCTCCTTTGTTGTGATGGCATTCAATGTATTCAATAATTTCATCTGGATGTTCATCAGGGCCATCCCAGTACCAAGGGAGAATTCAGTAGGGAGTCTTCTCTCTGACAGGGAAAGACATCTTTCGAATTCTTTCAAGGCTAATACTTCAGGTTTATATCTGAAGACAGCATTTGCGTCAAGGGAAAATCTCTTAGAGTCAATTGCTCTCAAGATGCCTGCACAAGGTTTGTGTCTTAAACCTCGAACTGCGTCCGTTAACTTATGTTCTCTAATTGAATTCATATTGGGTCTTCTTGGTGCCTTCATACTATTATAACGATTTGATTTAGAATAGTTACAAAGATACGAATAATCACCTATATTTTTGATTTTTAGGCTAAATTTAATTCTTGTTGTATTCCGACTCCTGTAATCATTGCCAGCTGCTGTCCCAGGGCTTTAGCAATTGTGCCGCCATACTGGGTTGGCATCATGTAATTGTACAGGCCGCTGTCACATGAAGTTACTGACCAGTATCCTGAAGCAAAGTCATCCTGAATTTCTTTGGCCAGTTCCTGGATGGCCGCAGCATTGAATTTATTCTCAGGGCTGCTGGTAAGTTGGTCCTGGTGATTAATGCTGCCAGGATACTTATCATTCCAATCATTGAACTCGAAGTGATGTCCAGGGTCCTGACTAATTGTGTCTATCTCCAGTTCGAATAAGTGTGCTGCAAGTGCTGCAGCTGCTGCTAATTTTATCTTCATGATTTATAAGTTTAGAATTATTGAATTAAGTGTGCTCCGTCTGGTGCCTCATAGTCGCTGCTCTTCTCACTGAAGTCTTCACCGCCTGCTTGCTCAAGAGCCAACTCGATTGCTTCAGCCTCAGTTCTGGCAGACACAGCAATCAGATTATGGCTGTATCCTGTTCTCATTACAGGAACATTCCATTGTTTCATCTCTTCAGGTTCCGCTGCGTCCTGTGGAAGGTTCTGGGTCACCTGGTTGCGCACAAGAGTCGCAAGTTCTTCCTGGATGTTGTCCAGTTGAAGTTGCTGCTCTGGCGTGATGTCACCTGAAGTGGTCATCGCATACCCATGAGCGTTAGCAAATATTAAATTGACAGCGGCATCAACTTGCTGCTCGATAAATTTCTTAAAGTTTTCTGGTGTCATGTTGGTGTTCATCTTATTTATTTTTAGGTGAATAGTTCATTTCTTTTTTCTTCGCAGTATACGAGGGAGACTTGGTGAATCCAAATTTCCTGTACCAGTTAGGGAGAGATTGGACAGGGATTTTATTCTTTTTCACCTGACCAACTGCTACTACATGGTGTGGACTCATCATCAGGCTGCCGCTGGATACATTGGATACCTCAAGGGAGATGTCGATTCCCGTCTCATCAGAAAACTTCGTCACCAGTTCCATCAGGTGCGTGCCATTTCCTTGTCGTCTATCATCCGCCTGCACAGCGATGCACTCAAGATGCATTCTATCTTCCTGAATCTTAAGCCAAAGTTGTCCAATGCTTGTCATCACCCAGAAGTCAACGCCTCCAGTGTACATAACATAAGCCCCTGCGTCAGCCCAAGCTTGAAGATAAGGATTGTCAATCTTAATAATGCAATTGAACATCCCGCCCTTTACTTTGAATTCCATCTCTGGCTGTGTATTTAATTTTGTATTCATATTGGTATAACGAATCAAATCAGAAAAGTTACAAACACAAAAAAGGGAGACCTGAAGCCTCCCTTTTGTATAGGTATAATTTCTACTTTAACAACTTAGCGATGTCTTCAGCCGAAGCTTTAGATTTTAGCTTGGCAACAATTGCTTTGAGCGTTGCCGCCTTTGCAAGTGTTGGGTCAACAAGTGCCAGAGCCGCTTCCAGTTTCGCTACATCCGCAGAGACCTTGCTTGTCTTTGCATTTGATGAGGTAGCTTTCTTTTTCTTCCCTTCAGGAGCATCTACATTTGCATTTGCTACAGCATCTTTTGCAAGGGAGACTTGCTCTTTAGCATCTTTGGTTGTACGTTGAATCTCGTTCACAAGTGCTACAGAGATTTCTCCTGCTCCAACCATCTTCTGAATTGCTTCAGGTGCTTTTGATACAGCGATGATGTTGTATACTTGGGCTTGTGACATCCCAACAGATTCTCCAATCTCCTGCGGCTTCATATTGAACTCCTCCTTAAGGCGTGCAAATCCTGCAGCAAGTTCAGCAGCTGTCAATTTCTTTGCCCCTTCTCCATCAAGCAGCATTGTAAGGACACGAGATTTTTCATCTCCTGAAGCCCCCATCACATTTACGTGAGTGATATTTGCTCCATACTTCTCATTGGCGAGTTTGATGGCAGCGAGTCTTCGGTGACCTGAAGTCAACTTAAACGCATCCTCTCCACGGACTTTTGTCGCAATTACAGGGACAGTTTGTCCTACAGCTGCAATCGACTTGGCGAGTGCATCGAGGTCTCCCATATCTTTTCGAACATTGAAGCCGTCTTCAATGAGGATTGCTGAGATTAAGACTTTAAAGAAGTCACTCTTTTGAATTGTTTTTGACATATCTATTTTTATTGGTTCAACATTATAACGATTGCTTTCAGAAAAGTTACAAAGCAAGGGAGAGTGCTGTTAATTCAGCAATCCCTTTTTTGTAGCTTGTGGTATCAAAATCATCCGCAATCATTTCTACATCATGCTTTAGGTCTTCCACATAAGATTGAATTGCTACCTTGTCTTTAAGGAATTTTCTAATCAATTCTTTCATTGTGAGGTCGAAGCTATGCAAGTTCGTGTACAAATCTTTTATTACTGATAGGGAGATTTTCATATCTTGTTGTTTTGTGTTCATATACTTATAACGATTGCTTTCAGAAAAGTTACAAAGCAAGGGAGAGTTGGGTTCAGGGAAACTTTGGGTTTTTTATAAACTCTATTAGTTCATTAACTCCATCTACATCCGTGCTATCTATTGACGCTACTGTCGCTGTTCCAACATCATCTCCGAAGTCTGCAACGACTATAACACATTCAGGGTATTCTTTATCTTTGTCCTCATGATGGAAGCTGCTTTCTGCTCCATATGTTACAATGTGGTCTTCTTCATTATCTCTTCCATCAACGTGGTCTTCTTCAATGTATTCTTCAGCTATCCTGTACATATCATCAGGCGTGAGTGTTGTTGGAATAGCAGCGTATTCATCCCACCCATCAACTCTATCGTGTGGAATTGAGCTGTGTGTCATGTGCAGGATAAAATTCTGAATCACCGCAAGGTTTCTATCTGATTTTTTCATTGTGTGTTTTTGTTTTGTTTTACTTATAACGAATTAAATCAGAAGAGTTACAGTTGCAACTCTTCTGAAATATTTTTACAGGTTTTTGTTTAATACTTCGTAACCCTCTTTCTTGAAGTCATTCAATTTCGCTTGAAGCCACTCAGAATAATTACCATATTTTTTCAGAGTAGTAATAGGTTTTGGAAATTTTGAAGTATATTCTTTTCCATCTTTTCTGAGAATAAAGCCTTTGGACTGATTCTTTTTAATGAAGTTCAGGTCTTCAGCAAGTTGCATGATGTCACAATCGGTGTCCATATCCGTGAGGTGTTGAATATCCTTGTATGTGAGTCCTTCTGCAGGGCGCACATCATTACATCCGCCATGTCCTCTATTAGAAACGTAAGCGATTAATTTGCCGTTCTCATACAGGTCAGCTGAGAAGCAAGGAGTTTCCTCGCTCATGTCTTCGTGGAACTTTAAGTTCTTAAGTGATAAATTTTTCATATTGTGTTTTTATTTGTTTTACTTATTGCTATAACGAACTCATTTAGAAAAGTTACAAACTACCTTCTAAGTACGAAAGCGGCTGCGTGTCCTTTGCTTTCAAGAGCAATTATAATATCCTTGACTCTATCGTCAATATTCTCCTTGGTTATGTTATTTATTTTTAATTTAACCCAACCGTATTCGTCTTCTTTTCTTTTTGGTGCATAATATTCATCCTTATTAACAAGCGACCATTGCACATCGCTGTTTGGGTATTTTTTCAGGAGCCTCTTCGCTTCGTCTCTTAAAATCTTTACAGAAGGACTCTCAAAGCTAATCACACCCTTGTTGTTCACTTTGAAGTCGAATGAATCGTACCCTTCAGAGTTGTTGCTAATCTTAATTTCAGTTGAGTCTTGGTAGTTCTCAATCTTGCAGGACGCATAAATATAAGCATCCTTAATTTGAGAAATTAAACTCATTAAGAACTCTTTGTTCTCTCTTAACGCCTGTGCGTCAAACTTGCTGTTGGTAATAAATAAATTTTCCATGTGTCGTTTTTTTTTGTTTTACAATGCTATAACGAACTCATTTAGAAAAGTTACAACATCCCTAAAAAACAAAAATTTAGGTCAAAAAACTATAAGGCAGGTTGGAGTCTACTCTTCCGCCATTTTTCAATGTCATGCCCGTATCGCTTTCGCACTTACATATGTATAACGATTCAGGTTAGAAAAGTTACAATCCCCTAAAAAAAGAAAATTTAGGTAACTTTTCTGTTCAGGTTCGTTATACGCATATACAACGGAGAAGATAAAAAAAAGAGGACCTAAGTCCTCTCTATTATTATGTAATCATCAATTCGTTCTTCCCTCTTGTTGGTTGGCTCTAAAGCTTTTACAATAAAGCCATCTCCAACTAACTCCTGAATTTGCTCGATGTCGTTCTCTGCCTCCCAACCTTCTCCGAACTTTTCATTTGCTTCATCTTCTAAGTCGTGCTTATTAATGAAGTCATGAACGGAGCTGTAGCTCCCAGAGTAATCTTCTCCTTCTCTCTCGACTTCGAGTTCATCCGCATATTCACAAGCTGTGTCATAAGTTCGGTGGTCGCCCTGAACACATTCAGCAAAGTCGTTAAACCATGCTAACTGTTTTTTGAGGCTCTGAATTTCTTGGTCTTTATTCATCGTCCCCTCCTGCTTCAAATTCTTCAGCTTCAACGTACCGACCTTCGGCTTCCATCATCATTGAACAGCTAAGTTCTCCAACGCCTTCAATTTCTTTGGTCTTAACCATGTGCTTAAGGACCTTGATAATTTGGTCCACTTGCCACTCTGCGTTTTGGATTCTTCCTGAAGAAAGCATGAAGTCAACTGATTCGCTTCCATTGTCGTTGAAGTCATAAAAGTTGTAGTAGCCTTTGCCTTTTTCTTCTCCGAGCCTTTTGATGAATTCTTGTTCAACTTCGGCTTCTGTCTTTTTAAACATTTCGTGAACTTTGTCGGCATCTTCTTTCTTATCGAAATAGATGTTCACACTGCCTTCTGCGAATACGCCCATAGGATTTAATTTTGTAGGATTTATAATTTAATAACGATTTGATTTGGAAAAGTTACAATTCAGGTAGATAGCTTTTCAGGTTTTCAATTGGAATGAATTTCAACAACTCATCAATTGCTGTTACATCTCCATTGTCAAAGTCTTTCCGCATCTCAACAATAACTTGATTGATTACGTGTTCTTTCTCTGTAATAGCACGGAGGCTTCCGTCTTCGTAGTTATCAGCTTCGTCTTGAGTAATTTCTCCCAAGTCCAACTGCAACTCGCCTGTTGTAATGTCATAGAGATAGAACTTTTCCTTCTTTGGTGGCTTAGGAAGTTGCTCGACATCCTGTTCCATTAACAGGTCTTCAATCCAAATCTCCCAGTAGCCAGTTGGGTCTGCATCAGCTTGTCTGTCGAATTCGTCAATACAGAATTGTATTTGTTCTTCTGTTGGCTTCATTCTCATATACTCTGCGACATGAAGCACATCTGCTTTTGAAATTTCACTCATTTTGTAGGATTTAATTGGTTTATACTTTGATAACGATTTGATTCAGAAAAGTTACAATCATTCTGAAACAAACTCAAATTCCATGTCAAGATAGTTTTTACAAATTTCTTCTCCAGACAATTCAAGTGCTTCTACTTGAATGTAGTGGTAAATCTGGTTGTCGATTGAGTATTCCTCTGACGTGTCGTCATTAAGGTATGTATCATCTTCTCCATCTTTGGTAATTGCATCGTATAAATCTTCACCTGCAATCATTCGAGTTACTTCTCCAAATCCTTCTTCAATCATTGTAAGGGTTCTGGTCTTGTAATTCTTGCCGTTGTATTTTATGTAGTCTGTACTGTCTGCTCCTTCTTTTTCTACAAGGTGCTTTTCGTATTCACTCCATTCAATTACACTTGAAGAGCGTACTGCTCCATTTCGTTCACAACGAAGGTGCATACTAATAATTTTTGCATCCAAGTCACCATCCACCCAGAGTACATTGTAGGAATCCAACATATCATTAACCGATAGGTCAAACTTGCAGTCAGGAAAAACGTCATTGTATCTTGAACCATCTTCAAGCACCTCGAAATGGTCTTTTGGAAACGTGCATACAATTTGAGTTATATTTCTATATTCAATGTATGTAGTGTAAGATTGATTGAAGTCGAGGGCATAAGTTCTATTTCCTCTTATCATTGTAAGACCACCTATTGTAAGGTCATGTCTTCTATCAACTACGTTGCCCTCTATGTTTAAAGTTAGAGTAAACTCGTAATCTGAAACTTCTAAATTTGAATTGTTCATTGTGTAGGATTTAATTATTGTTCTAAGTCTTCGTCTTCTTCAATTTTTTCTAAGCCATCTTCTTCTGCGTGGAAACTGATTGCATACCATATTTGCTCCATTGTCGCATCGTTCTGCAAGGCATTAATCAAAACGCCCATCGCTTCTTCGTCAGTGCAATTGTAGTTGCACTTAACATCGTCAATGTGCCATAGGTTATAAACTTGGTAGCCATTTTCTCTAAGCAAGGCTTTTGCTTTCTCAATTTCTGTGTGATTACTCATTGTTGTAGGATTTAATGAATTTATATTGGTATATCAATTGGAATCAGAAATGTTATAATCCGATTTCTTCAAGCAGCTCATCAACTGTGAAAGACCACTCAACTTTCTGCCACATCATTACAATGTCATCAGCCATAACGCTGCCATCAATTTCTGACTGTTCCTCTAACAGCTTCAAAGCCGAATCCATGCTGTCGTATCGGTCTTCGTCATCACAGATGAGGTGAGACAAACGTTCACACGCTTCTTGGCGTTCATCTGGAATGGACTTGTCAATAATAATTTGGAGTTGTTCAGCAAGAGAAGAAAACTCTTGACTTGGGTCATTCTCAGACCAATCTGCATTAACATTTGTGCATAGTAATGCTTTGAACTCAGCGAGTTCGTTTCTTAGGATTTTCATTTTTGTAGGATTTAATTATTATGTTGGTATATCAATTGGAATCAGAAATGTTACATTTCGATTACAAACGTTGTGGATATTATTTAATTGTACCCGAATATATTTTAAAAGAAACTTCTCCTAAACTATCTTTATATGATTTTACAATCATTTTTTTCTGTGTAGTGCTATATGCTAAGGTTAATTTTTGAAAAATGCCCATACTCTCCATGCTACCTAATATTTCTATTTTTTCTCCACAATTTATATCTAAATAATTGCTTGAAAAAATCCAATCAAACCATTGATATGTTTTTGATTTTTCAAATGTAGAACTTAAATAAATTACAATTATTCCATCACCATATTCGTTGAATAATTGTACAATCAAATCCTTTTTTGAATCTCCATCAATGTCTTTTTCACACCTCTTGCCCTCTTCGTTATTTGAATCGGTTAATTTATACCCAATTGGTAAGGTATGTAGGTATTTTTCATTTTTCGTCTGTGCATTTAC
>Ga0307376_10002439_pt1 | contig 18307 bp, 14 predicted proteins | sample TR2MG_FD_202536 | JGI IMG/M metagenome (GOLD analysis project Ga0307376, IMG submission 202536) | Soil microbial communities from Risofladan, Vaasa, Finland - TR-2 | ecosystem: Environmental > Terrestrial > Soil > Coastal area > Acid sulfate soil | place: Finland: Risofladan, Vaasa | collected...
GTTCGTCACGATCCCCACAGAACGGCCCCGCGGCGGCCCCTGATACGAAAAGGCGATGGCCAGGTCGAACAGCTCCTCCACCGAATGCGCCCGGATCACCCCCGACTGCATGAAGGCCGCGTTGTAAGCCTGCTCCGACCCCGCCAGGCTTCCCGTGTGCGACGACACCGCCCTCGCGCCCGCCTGCGTGCTCCCCGACTTCACCACGATCACCGGCTTCTTCATGGAGACCTGCCGCGCCACCTCCATGAACTCGGGACCGTTGGGCAGCCCCTCTATGTAAGCCACGATCACGGTCGTCTCTTCGTCGTGCTCCCACTCCCTCAGCAGATCGACCACACCGACGTCCACGCCGTTGCCGAAGCTCACGAACTTGGAGTAGCCCACCCCCTGCTGGATCGACCAGTCGATGATGGCCGTCGCCAGCGCCCCCGACTGAGACATGAGCCCGACGTTCCCCCGCTTCGGCATGCCCGGCGCGAAGGAGGCGTTCAGCCCGTTGCTCGTCGACATCACCCCGAGGCAGTTCGGGCCGACGATGCGAATCCCCCACTCCCGGGCGAGTTCGCCCAGCTTCCGCTCGCGCTCGATCCCCTCCGGTCCCGCCTCCTTGAACCCCGCTGAAATCACGATGGCGACCTTGACGCCCTTCCTCCCGCATTCCTCCGTCACCTGAAGAACGGCCGCCGCCGGCACCACGACCACGGCGAGATCGACCGCCTCCTCGATCTCCCCCACGCTGGCATAGCACTTCTTCCCGAGGATCTCGTCCGCATGCGGGTTTACGGGATAGACGTGGCCCGCGAATCCGCTCGAAAGCATGTTGCGGAGTATGTCGTGCCCGACCTTTCCCGGCTTGGTCGAGGCGCCGACGATAGCCACCGCTCGTGGCTCGAATAGGTGCTGAAGACTCACTGTCCGCGACATGATGCCGATTAGCCCTCTCTAGCGGAACCAACGTTGTTTTGACAGACGCTCTGAGCCCCTGCTGGACTCGTAAAGACGGCCCTCGACCGTCACGCACTCCACTCGGCGAGCCGCCCCGCCCGGTGCGCCTGGATGAACTCCATGCACATCTCGTCCTGCCCCAGCAGCACCGTCCCCGCGCACACTGCCGCCATCAAGCCCCCGTCCAGCGGGTCCACGATCGCCGCGTCCATTCCCCGCGCCATCGCCATCGCGATGAACGTCCGGTTGAGCAAACGCCGGGAGGGCATCTGAAAGGAGATGTTGCTCAGCCCGCAGATCACGTGCACCCCCGGCAGCGCCCCGCGAATCCCCGCCACCGCCTCCAGAAACTCCGCCCCCTGCTCGTTTTCCACCGCCACCGCCCGCGCCAGCGGATCGATGAATATGTCGTCCCGCTTCAGCCCGATCTCCTCCGCCCTCCCCACCAGCTTCTGCGCAATCTCCACCCTCTGCTGCGCCGTCCTCGGCAGGCCCGCGTCGTCCAGCGTGAGCCCCACCACCCGCGCCCCGTGCCGCTGCACCAACCCCAGGACCGCCTCCATCCTCTCCCCCTCCGCGCTCGCCGAGTTCACCAACGCCCGCCCCGTGCTCGCCTTCAGCCCCGCCTCCAGCGCCTCGACGTTGGGCGAATCGATGCACACCGGCTTCTCCACCGACTGCTGCACGATCCCCACCAGCCAGGCGAGATCCTCCACCTCTCGCTCCGGATTCGTCCCCGCGTTGACGTCGATGTAGTCGGCGCCCGCCTCCGCCTGCCGCCGCGCCTCCTCCCCGACGTAATCCGCATCCCGAGCCATCACCGCCTCCCGCACTCGGGTTCGCGTCCCATTGATGCGCTCCCCAACGATAATCATACCTGCCTCCCGTAGTCATCCCCTTGGCCCGGACCTCCCCGCCACAGCTCTCCGTCAGCGCGCGATGCGAGCCTCGTACGTCTGCTCGATCCCCCGAATCAGCTTCGCCAGCACCCCGTTCGTCGGCGTCGCCACCCCCGCCGCCTCTCCCGCCCTCACCACCGCCCCGTTGATCGCATCCACCTCCGTCCGCCGCTGCCGGTGCACATCCTGAAGCATCGAGTTCACGTTGTCCGCCGTCCGCTGGCAGATCCCCTCCGCGTACGCCGGCATATCCTCCTCCGGCATCTCGATGCCCTTCGCCCCGGCCACCTCCACCGCCTCCCCCACCGCCGCCCGCATCAGCTCCCGCAAGCTTCGCGATTCCAGTATTCCCCCGTTGCGCACCTGCGCCAGCGTCGCCACCGCATTCACCCCCGCGTTCACCGCCAGCTTCCCCCACATCACCGAATCCAGATCGGCCGTCAGCTCCACGTGTATCCCCGACCCCGCGAACTCCGCCGCAATGTCGCGCAGCCGCTGCGTCAACTGCCCGTTGAGCTCCCCCACCACCGTCGCCCCCTGCCCCCCGTGCCGCACCTGCCCCGGCGCAATCACCGTCGCCCCCTGAGACGTCACGCCCCCGATCACCCGCCCCTCCCCGAAGACCCGCGCCAGCACTTCCAGATGGCCCAGCCCGTTCTGCAGGGAGAGCACCGCCGTCTCCGCCCCCACCACCGGCGCCGCCCCGCGCGCCGCCTCTTCCGTGTCATACGACTTCACCGCCATCAGCACCAGCCCTGCCTCCCCCACCTCTTGCGGCGACGTCGTCGCACGAACGTGCGCGCTGAACTCGCCCAGCGCGCCCGAGATCCAGATCCCCCGCCGAGACAGCAGCCGCGCCCGCTCCGGGTCCCTGTCGATCAGCCACACCTCGTGTCCGCCCCGGCTCAGCATCCCCCCGAAGAGGCTCCCGATGGCGCCCGGACCGACAATCGCGATCTTCATGGCAGCGCCGCCTCCGCCGCGGTCGCCCTGCTCTCCCGCTCGCGGGCCACTTACCGCGGCTTCTCCCACTTCTCCAGCTCGGCCAGCTCCCCGTACGTCCCCCCCCGCACGATCTCCTCCCGTATCCGGCTCTCCCGCTCGTACCACTCCATCCCCCGGTTCGCCCACTCCACCGCCTGGTCCCGCGGAATTCGCACCACCCCGTCGTCATCCCCCAGAATCCAATCCCCCGGGTCCACCCGCTCCCCCGCAACCGTGATCGACACCCCGATCTCGCCCAGCCCCCGCGGCTCGCCCGCGTTCGGGCAGACGATGCGAGAGAAGGCCGGGAACTTCAGCTCTCCGATGTCCCCGCTGTCCCGCAGCGCCCCGTCAATCACCACCCCGCCCGCTCCTCTGTTCATCGCGCTCCGGCTCGCCATCTCCCCCCACACCGCCGGCCCCACGCCCCCGGCCTCCACCACGATCACCTCCCCCGGCTTCGCCCGATCGATCGCCTCAACAGGCTTCGCGTAGTCTCCCGGCGCCGTGCGCACGGTCAGCGCCCTCCCCACGACCTTCAGCCCCGGCGCCACCGGGCGCAGCCCCTGCAGCACCCCCCCCCGATGCATCGCGTCGGACAGATTCGCCGCCGAGATCTGCATCAGGATGTCCCTGATCTTCTCCTCCGTCACCCGCTTGTAGAAGCGCGTGGGAATGCTGATCTTCTCCGTGATGGCGCGCTTCAGCTCCTCCGTCGCCTTCCGCGCGTCGGGCGCCTTCGCGATCGCTCCCCCCACGATCACCACCGCCGCCCCCGACTCCACCGCCTTCGCCGCGCTCTCCGAATGAATCCCCCCGGCCGCGCAGATGGGAATCTCCACCGCCTCCGCCAGACGCTGAAGCAGCTCGAACGGATCCGCCGCCCGCATCTGCATATCGATCGCCGTGTGCACCCCGATCGAGTCCACCCCGAGCTTAGCCACCTCCTGCGCCCGCGCCACCGGATCCTGCGTCCCCAGCAGGTCGGCCACGATCTCCGCCCCGTACTCCCGCCCCGCCGCCACGCACTCCGCGATCGTCGCGTCCGGCGCCGCCGCCAGCACGTGCACGATCCTCGCCCCCGCCTTCGCCGCCGACTCCACCTCCATCCGCCCCGCGTCCATCACCTTCATATCCGCCGCAATCGCAACCTTCGGGAACATGGCGCGCAGCCGCCTGACGGACTCCAGCCCCACGCTCTTGATGAGCGGCGTGCCCGCCTCCAAGATATCGGCGCCGCCGGCGGCCGCCTCCTCCGCCACCTTCAGCGCCCGATCCAGCTCGATGAAATCCAGCGCCACTTGCAGCCGCGCCGGCGCCTTTTCGTCGCTCATATCACATCCTTCCAGTCCGCGGGTCCCTCCCGCCGCGCTAGTGCTCAGTCAACTTCGATCTGATCTAATCGTCGCACTGTCTCTTCGGCAGGAGCTTGCCTCCTGCCACCTCCCCCTGTTCGGCAGGAGCTTGCCTCCTGCCCCAGAACCCGGAACCCGCAGACAGATCACAATAAAGTGGACTGAGCGCTAGCCCCGCCCCACCGCCGAGCGCCGTCCGTCCTTCTCCTCGATCGCGTGCGCCCGCCGCCGGTGATACTCCGTGCTCTGCTCGAAAGCATAGGCCGTCCGCAGCAGCGTCTCCTCGCCCAGCGCCTTCCCCACCAGCTGAAGCCCGATGGGCAGCCCCTCCCCCGAGAAGCCGCACGGGATCGACATCCCCGGCAGCCCTCCCATGTTCAACGGAATCGTGCACACATCGGACAGGTACATCGCCAGCGGGTCGTCCGTCTTCTCCCCCAGCCGGAAGGCCACCGTCGGACTCGTCGCCCCCATCAGCACGTCGAACCCCTCGAAAGCCCGGTCGAAGTCCCGCCGGATGAGCGTCCGCACCCGGCTCGCCTTCAGGTAGTAGGCGTCGTAGTATCCCGCGCTCAGGGCATATGTACCCAACATGATTCGGCGCTTCACCTCCGCCCCGAAGCCCTCGTCCCGCGTCCGGCTGTACATCTCGATGATGTCGCCGCCATTGTCGGGGGTCCGATAGCCATATTGCACGCCGTCGTACCGCGCCAGGTTCGAGCTCGCCTCCGCCGGCGCGATAATATAGTAGACAGGGATGGCGTAGTTGAGGTGGGGCAGCGAGACCTCCTCGCACTCCGCCCCAAGCTCCCGCAAGCGCTCCATCGCCGCCACCACCGCCGTCTCGACCTCCCCCTCCACCCGCCGCCCCTGGTACTCCATGAACTCCTTCACGAACCCGATGCGAAGCCCCTTGACATCCGGCATAAGCGCCGCCGTGTAGTCGGGCACCGGCGCCTCGATGGAGGTCGAGTCTCGCCGGTCGTGTCCCGCCAGCACGTTCAACATCAGCGCGCAGTCGCGCACGTCCTTCGTGATCGGCCCCACCTGATCCAGCGAGCTCGCAAAGGCGATCACCCCGTAGCGGGAGACGCGGCCGTACGTCGGCTTCATCCCCACGATCCCGCAGAAGCTCGCCGGCTGCCGGATCGATCCCCCCGTATCCGTCCCCATCGCGACCACCGCCTCCGAGCCCGCCATCGCCGCCGCCGACCCGCCGCTCGACCCCCCCGGAACGCGCGCCAGGTCCCACGGGTTCCGCGTCACGCCGAAGGCCGAGTTCTCCGTGGACGAGCCCATGGCGAACTCATCCATGTTCGTCTTCCCCACCAGCACGAGCCCGTTCCGCCGGCACTGCTCCACGACGTGCGCGTCGTACGGCGGCACGAACCCCTCCAGAATTCGGGAGCAGCAGGTCGTGGGGATGCCCTTCGTGCAGAAGATGTCCTTGAGCGCCAGCGGCACCCCCGCCAGCGGAGGCAGCTCCTCCTTCCGCCCGCGCCGCTCGTCGATCTCCCCCGCCTGCGCCTCCGCCGTCTCCCGCGTCAAGCGGACGTAGGCGTGAATCTCCTCCTCCGTCTCGTCTATCCGTTCGTAGACCGCCGCCAGCGCCTCCCGCGCCGACACCTCGCCCGAGCCCAGCAGCTCCGACAGCTCGTGCGCCGTCAGCTCGCAGAGCCTCTTTCCGCCGCTCATTCGATCACCCTCGGCACCTGGAAGCAGTCCCGCGCCTGCCCCGGCGCGTTCCGCAGCGCCTCCTCCGGGGAAAGCGATTCCGCCGGCTCATCCTCCCGCAGCACGTTCGACATCGGCACCGCGTGCGACATCGGTGGCACCTCCGAGGTGTCGATCTGCTCCAGCTGCTCGAAGTGTTCCAGAATGGAGTTCAGCTGGGTCGTGAATCGCTCCCGCTCTTCATCGGTCAGGCGCAGCCGCGCCAGCAGCGCCACGTGCTCGACCTCCTCGGGCGTCAAACGCATTGCCTGCTCCTCATGTCTCGTCCTCTACAGGCTCGATGATGATCCGCGTCTGGCCGATCGTGACCTCGATCACCAAGGCCCCGCTGTCGGGGTCCGGCATCACCTCCCATTCCTGCGACATCCGGCCCCTCGGGCCCTGCTGCACCCTCACCCTGTGCACCGAATCGGGGGCGACCCGATAGGCGCCGCTCTTCACTTCGATCGAGACCGGCGTCGCCTCCCCGCCCACCATCTCCACTGCGCCATCCCAAACGCGAGGGGCGTTCCCCGTTCCCGTGAAGACCATCTCGATCCCATCGCTCTCATACCGGACCACGGACACCGCCGCCACTCCCTCCTCCTCCAGCGGCCACACGAAGATCGGCACCGTGACCGCGCGCGCCAGCGGCCACCCTGGGAAGAGAAGCTCCACCCGGTCTCCCGTCGCCGCGCTGTAGAGCCGCGCCGCCCCCGAGGGCACCCAGTACACCTGATTGCCCGCCCCGCGAGCCAGCACCGATGTCGGGACCCCATACGGCGAGGCCACCCCCACCGACCAACCCTCGTAGAACGTCGCCGCCACCCCGGGCCACACCCCCTCCGGCTCCGTCATCTCGAGATCGCTGCCGTAGGCCAGCACCCGGTCGTGGAAATCGTTGAAGTCCGCGGTGGAGGAGTCCCACATCTCGTACAGGAACTCGGGCGAGTACACCGCAAAGCCCTTCCCCAGGCCCTTCACCCGAAACCCCATGTCGCCATCGCTCACGAAATCCTCCCCCAGGTACTGCGCCACGTCCGCCTGGGTCAGGAACAGCTCCAAGCCCTGCACGAACCGCGTCAGAGCCGGGTCGGTCTCCCTGCCCTCCTGCCCCGGCGCCAGCGGCACGGTCTCTGTCGGCGCCGCCGGGTCATAGGTTTCCCCGTAGACGACCTCCCCGCGGGTCGCCCCTTCCTGCCCCAGCTCACCAAGATCGAGGTAGCGCAGCCCCAGGATCTCCCTTACGACTGAGGGCATCGAATCCGTCGTCCCCTGGGCCTGGTACATCCCGATCCCCGCGTCCATAACCAGGGCGCCCCCGCGCAGCACGTAGTTGTGCAGCGCAAGCTGCGACTCATCCGTCAGATAGAACACCATAGGCGCGATGATCGTTCCGTACTGCGACAGGTTCATCTCGGCCAGGTCGTCCGACCTCACCACATCCAGGAGCCCGAAGCGGCTCCCCCATCGAGCCGCCGCAAAGAGATTCGTCGGCGAGCCCGGGGTCACGCCGTCGAGGTACCCGTAGAGCGACCGCCCCCGCATCATCTGCCCCCCTGCGACCGGCTCGTACACGACCGCCATCTGCGCCCGCGGCGCGACCGGGTACTCCTGCTCGACGACCATCCGAGCGATCCACGGCAGCGCCGCGCGCAGCTCCTCCGAATCTCTCACCGCACTCCAGGAGGAGAAGGCCACCCCCGCCGCCCCGTGCGCCAGCGCCAGGCCCGCCCAGCCCGCCGCCTCAGCCTGTGTCGTTTCCGAGCTCACCTCCAGCGTCTGCACCGCGGCGAACCGGTTCGCCCGGCGGGCGATGTCCACCGCGTGCACGTTATGGGTCTCCCAGTCATTCTCGGCCACCGTGGGATATGTTTGGAGCACCATGCCATCGAAGACCGCGGGCACGCTGTCGATCGAGCGATAATCCGGCAAGGCAGCCGCCAATATCAGTCGCCTCGGGTCGGCCGCACGGATGGCCTTCGCCCACAGCGACAGGGCATCCGCGTAGGCCTCCTCCTGGTAGGACGCAAGGTCGATGCTCGCCCGCCCGATCCCGTTGGGAAGCCCGGAGTCGACGTCCCGCGCGGCGTCGAGCGTGATCCCGTCCCACTGCATATACGTGGTCCCCCACGACTCGTTCAGCGCGTTCAGCGACGCGTACCAGGTCCTCAGATAGGAGACGAATCCGGCGTCGTCTACCACGACGTTGGCCGGCGGCACCGCCTCCACCGCCCAGGCGATCAGGCGCGGGCGCTCCCCCACGCCCTCCACGGCCGCGGTGACGAAGGACGCCACCGCTCGCGCGTACTCGTTCGATATGGGGTCGATGGCAAGATCGTTGCCGGCGCCGTCCCGCAGCGCTCCCGCCGTCAGAGCGATGACGACCAGCAGCCCCCTCTCCTCCGCCGCCGCAGCCAGAGCCGACGCCCGCGTCAGTTGCGCTTCCGACACACCGCGCAGCTCCACGTAGACCGTGTTCAGCCCCAGCGCGGCGTACTCATCGAGCTCCTCCGGCGCCTGCACCCCTCTCGCCCACGTCAGCACCGTCGGGGTCCTGTTCACCTGAATGCAGTTCGCCTCCCGGCGGGCGATGGCCGCTGTCACTCCGGCCCACGCCCCCGCACCTTGCTGGGCGGAGCCCGGACTCGCCATCAGCGCCCCGACGATCAGCGCTGCCACTACCACCTCGAACACCGGATTCGTTCGTGCCTTCATCTGCCATTCCCCTTGAACGCCTTGGCTCCGGCCGAACGGCTCGGAGGTTCCTCTCCCCGATACGCCACAGGAAAAACTTCGGCGAGGGACCCCGAGTCCCTCGCCACCCCTTGCTCCACCCCCGCGCTTGGGAGCGACACTTGCCCGCCTTTGGCCGATTCCTGCCGCGCCCTCCCCTCGCCATCACACCGACGCCGTCCTCAAACCAGCGCAATCTCCGTCTCCGGATCGAAGAGACGCGTCTTCCCCATGTCGAAGACCACCTCCAGCGGCTCTCCGTCCTTCGCCGCCGTCTCCACGTCGAGGTCGGCGATCAGTACGTCCTTCCCCGCCGTCAGGTAGACGTAGACGGTCGGTCCCATCGGCTCCGTCACATCCACGGTCAGCGTCGCCGTGTCGCCCTCGCCCACGGCCGGCCCCAAGCTCCGGTCGTAGATGTCATCCGGACGCACCCCGAACACCACTCCCTGCCCCACCCGATCCCGCACCTTGTTCGCATGCCCCGGCGGCAGCCGCAGCCTGAGCGTCTCCGTCTCCACATACACGTCCCCGTCAGCACCCCCCAGCGTCGCCTCCAGCAAGTTCATCGCGGGGCTGCCGATGAACCCTGCCACGAACACGTTCGCCGGGCGGCTGTACAGCTCCAGCGGCGAGTCCACCTGCTGCATCTTCCCCTCGTTCAGCACCGCGATCCGATCCCCCATCGTCATCGCTTCCGTCTGATCGTGCGTCACGTAGATCGTCGTGATCCCCAGTCGCCGGTGCAGCTTGATCAGCTCCGCCCGCGTCTGCACCCGCAGCTTCGCATCCAGGTTCGACAGCGGCTCGTCCATCAGGAACACCTTCGGCTCCCGCACGATCGCCCGCCCCAGCGCCACCCGCTGCCTCTGCCCGCCCGACAGCTCCCGCGGCTTCCGCTTCAGCAGCCCCCCCAGCCCCAGCATCTCCGCCGCTTCCTTCACCCTCCGCTCGATCTCGGGCCTCGGGAACTTCCTCAGCTTCAGCCCGAACGCCATGTTGTCGTAGACGTTCATGTGCGGGTACAGCGCGTAGTTCTGGAACACCATGGCGATGTCCCGGTCCTTCGGCGAGACGTCGTTCACCAGCCGGTCCCCGATGTAGATCTCCCCGGACGTCGCCTCCTCCAGCCCGGCGACGCACCGAAGCGCCGTCGTCTTCCCGCATCCCGACGGGCCGACCAGGACGAGAAACTCCTTGTCCTCGATCTCCAGGCTCAGGTCGTCCACCGCGACGACGCTGCGGAACCGCTTGCTCAGGTTCTTCAGCACGACACGCGCCATCGCTCGTCTCTCCTCATCCTCGGGCGGCGCCGCTCCTCGGTGCCCTGGAGCTGAAATCCGAAGACCGCCCCACTGCTCCGCCCCCTCACCGGGCGATTATAGCAAAGCCCTCTTGCCGTGGCAAGCTGAGCCGCTCCACGGGTGTGACCGAGAAGTCTAGGTCCGTAGGAGCGACATTCTTGTCGCGACCGATGCTTCAGTCTATCGGCACAAGAATGTGCCTCCTACCAGCGGGGCTGTTCAGCCACACCTGGCAAGAACGGTCACACCCCGCTCCACAGCGAAGCCTCGCTCTCGCCCCCACGCAGCCATCTGAACGGAACTCACCCCCGCCCCCTCGTCGCTTTCGGCGACAGGGAGCGCCCATACTCCGCCGTACTACTTCGATGATGGCGACCGGTCGCACCCGCCCACCCCGCGGTCGCCCCTGGAATCAGCGATGACCAGCACGAAACATAACGGCCTGGTCGACGACCACCTCTTCGTCATCATCGGCGGCACCGGCGACCTCACCCGGCGCAAGCTCCTGCCCGCCCTCTACCACCTCTCCGAGCAAGGTCACCTTGCGGACCGCTGCCGCCTCCTCGCCGTCGCCCGCACGGGCGACTTCGACGACGACCGCTACCGCCTGTGGGCGCGCGAGGCCCTCGCCGCCGCCGACGTCCGGATCGACGAAGCCGCCTCCGCCTCGTGCTGCGACCGGCTCCACTTCCACCGCCTCGGCCAGGGCAACTCCGCTGACTACCAGGCCCTCGCCGCTCGCATCGCCGCCATCGAGACCGAGCACCACCTCCCCGGCAACCGCCTCCTCAACCTCGCCATCCCCCCGGGCGCCTTCCCCTCCACCATCGCCGGCCTCGCCCAGGCAGGGCTCACCGAGAGCCCCGGTTGGACCCGCATCGTCGTGGAGAAGCCCTTCGGCAGCGATCTCGCCTCCGCCCGCCGGCTCAACCGCCTCATCCATCAGCACTTCGACGAATCCCAGACCTACCGCATCGACCACTACCTCGGCAAAGACACCGTCCAGAACCTCCTCTCCTTCCGCTTCTCCAACGCCATCTTCGAGTCTCTCTGGAACCGAGACCGCGTCGAGAGCATCCAGATCACCATGGCCGAGGACATCGGCATCGAAGGCCGCGGCCCCTTCTACGACCGCGTCGGCGCCCTCCGAGACATCGTCCAGAACCACCTCGTCCAGCTCCTCTGCGTCACCGCCATGGAGCTGCCCCCCGCCCTGGAGGCCGCCTTCGTCCGCGACGAAAAAGCCAAGGTCCTCCGCTCCATCCCTCCCCTCGATCCCGAGAACATCGTCTTCGGCCAATACGCCGGCGGCTCCGCAAACGGAGAGACCTTCTCCGCTTACTTAGAGGAAGACGGCATCCCCCCCGATTCCCTCACCGAGACCTTCGTCGCCATCCGCCTCCACATCGACAACTGGCGCTGGCAGGGCGTCCCCTTCTACCTCCGCACCGGCAAGCGCCTCCCCACCCGCGCCACCTACATCGTCGTCAACTTCCGCTGCCCCGTCCTCACCTGCTTCGAGCCCTTCACCTGCGATATCCAGTGCAACCGCATGGTCATCACCCTCCAGCCCGACGAAGGCTTCGACCTCCACTTCAACGTCAAGGCCCCACGCCAGCCCTTCCGCCTGGAGCGCGAGCGCCTCCGCTTCCGCTACAAAGACGCCTTCGGCGACCTCCCCGACGCCTATGAAACCCTCCTCCTCGACATCATGCGCGGCGAGCAAACCTTCTTCGTCCGTGCCGACGAGGTAGAGCTGGCCTGGCGGATCTTCGATCCCCTTCTCGCAGACCCCCCGCACGTCCACGCCTACCCCGCCGCCACCTGGGGACCCGACGCCGCCAACTCCCTTCTCGCCCAAGGAGCCTGGTATGACCAGCCCCGGCGCACGTGACATTCGCCTCCACCCCAGCCTGGAGAAGCTCAGCCGCGCCGCCGCCGAGGAGCTGGCGAACATCGCCCAGGCCGCCGTCGAAGCACGCCACCGATTCACCCTCGCCCTCTCAGGCGGGCAGACCCCCCGTCTCCTCTACCAGCTCCTCGCCCGCGACTACCGCGCCCTCATCCCCTGGCACAAGACCGAGATCTTCTGGGGCGACGAGCGCTACGTCTCCCCCGACCACCCCCACAGCAACTACCGCATGGCGAAAGAGGCCATGCTCGACCACATCCCCATCCCGCGCCACCACCTCCACCCCATGCCGACCCTCCTGCCGCTTCTCGAGGAAGCGGCCGAGGCTTACGAAGAAACTCTGATGTCACACTTCCCCGGCCAATGGCCCCGCTTCGACCTCATCCTCCTGGGCATGGGACCCGACGGGCACATCGCCTCCCTCTTCCCCCACAACATCGTCCTCGAAGAAGAAGCCCGCGTCGTCGCCGCCGTCCGCGACGACCGCGCCACCCCGCCCCTCCGCCTCACTCTCACCCTCCCCGCCATCAACCACGCCGCCAACGTTCACTTCCTCATCGCGGGCGCCAACAAAGCCTCCGCCCTCCACCGCGCCCTCGCCCCCAACGCCAACCACAAAGCCTCCCCCGCCGCCGCCATCAAACCCATCGACGGCCACCTCATCTGGTGGCTCGACCAACCCGCAGCCACCCTGCCGTAGCACCGCCCCTCCCGTCCTGTCGGGCGGGCAGATCTCCGCCTGCCCGCCGGCCGTTTCCCGTTCTGTAGGGCGGGCGTTCCCACGCCCGCCGGCCGTTTCCCGTTCTATAGGGCGGGCGTTCCCACGCCCGCCGGCCGTTTCCCGTTCTGTAGGGCGGGCGTTCCCACGCCCGCCGGCCGTCTGCCGTCCGTAGGGGCGCACAGCTGTGCGCCCGCAGTCGCTCCCTCCCGGCACGACACTACCGGGCATCCAATCCGCGTCCATCCGCGTTCATCTGCGGCTCCCGCCGCTGCCGTTCCTCCGGGGGTCGATGGGGGGCACTGCCCCCCTTTTCGGCTTCCGCCGGGATGACAATCCCGGCGCCACCCCTCGCCACTCGCACTCACCCCCGTCCATCGCCAGCAACGCCAATGCCGAGTGAGGGGGGTCCGGGGGGACGAATCGGCAGTCGTCCCCCCGGCCGTATGCTTGCCCGGCACAACAGTGCCGGGCTTTAGACCGTTCCGGGGGGCACGGGGGGCGGCGGCCCCCTGTCGGGCTGCCGCCCGGCGGGTTACCGCCGGGCGAGCAGACCCCTTTACAGATGTTCCGATTATCAGTAGACTGCCAGGTGTCTCACCGCTAGGGGTGCCAGCATTGCTGGCTGAGAGAAGCATCGCGAGGTGCTTCAACCCTTCGAACCTGATCCGGTTCGTACCGGCGTAGGGAACGCGGCCTCAGCACTTCCCCCCGGAGCGACGCGAGCCATCGTGCCGCGCGCCCGCTTCGGCCGCCCCTGGCACAACACCGCGCGCCCCGCGCGCCACAGGAGGTGCACATGTCGTCCTCTCACCCACCGACCTTCGCCAAGGTCGCCGAGAAAGATGTCACCAGAGCCATCACCCGCGAGTTCCTCACCCAGTTCGACGACTACGTAGAGTCCGACGTCCTCATCGCCGGCGGCGGCCCCAGCGGCCTCATGTGCGCCAAGGTCCTCGCCGAGAACGGCGCCAAAGTCCTCATCATCGAGCGCAACAACTACCTCGGCGGCGGCTTCTGGATCGGCGGCTACCTCATGAGCAAAGCCGTCTTCCGCGCCCCCTCCCAGGGAATCCTCGACGGCCTCGGCGTCCCCTACACCGAGGCCTCCGACGGCCTCTTCGTCGCCGACGCCCCCCACGCCTGTGCCAAGCTCATCGGCGCCGCCTGCGACGCCGGCGTGAAGATCCAGAACATGACGAGTGTCGAAGACGTCGTCGTCCGCGACGACAACCGCGTCACCGGCCTCGTCATCAACTGGACCCCCGTCCAATCCCTGCCCCGCCAGCTCGCCTGCGTCGACCCCGTCGCCATCGAGGCGAAGGTCGTCGTCGACGCCACGGGGCACGACGCGGCCGTCGTCGGCATGCTCGCCGGGCGGGGCCTCGCCGAAGTGAAAGGATGCGGGCCGATGTGGGTCGAGCGCTCCGAGGACGACGTCGTGCGTCACACCGGCCTCGTCCACCCCGGGATCGTCGCCGTCGGCATGTCCGTCTCCGCCGTCTTCGGTCTGCCGCGCATGGGCCCCTCCTTCGGCGCCATGCTCGTGTCCGGCGTCGGCGGCGCCGAGATCATCCTCGACCTCCTGAAGTCCGGCGACGTCGCCGCCGCGGCGCGCGCCGCTGCCGGCTAAGGTGGCGACCTTCCTGCCACATGCGTCGGCCCGGCGCCAACGCCGGGCCGACGGCTTCACCCTCGTCGAGACCATGGTCACCATCGCCGTGATCAGCGTCCTCGCCGCCATCACCCTCCCCGTCTTCGCCCGCGCCCGCGAGACATCCCGAAGGGTCACCTGCCTCTCCAACCTCCGTCAGATCGGCCTCGCCTTCGCCATGTACATGGATGACTGGGACGGCGCCTTCCCCAACACCGATGACCCCTACCTCTGGATGGGCCGCCGCTGGCGCTGGCCCCTCAAACCCTACCTCGGCCAGTCCCTCTCCAGAGATGCGGCCGACGCGGCCAACCCGCTCTCCTCCTCCCGCACGCCCGGATTCCTGCTCTGCCCCAGCGACCCCTATGCCTCCGACAAATGGGACGCCACCTCCTACGGCTACTCCGCCGCCTTCTATCACACCCCGGCACAGATCGCCGCCATGACCACCGAGGACCTTTGGAAGCACGACCGTTTTCCCTGTGTCACCCAGCGGGAATCATCAGTCGCCTTCCCCGCGCAGAAAGTGCTCATCGCCGAATGGCTCACCAACCACGACTGGATCAAGGCGACCTGGTGGGAATGGCAGGGAGGACGGAACTACCTCTTCGTGGACGGGCACGCCCTCTACCTCCACAGCGACCGGATCAACCCCGCCGGAAACGACCTCCCCGATCCCAACCTCACCCGCGGCGGCATCACCGGCAAAGACATCGACTGACACACCGAATTTAGCAGGCGGTCTGTCTCCCGCCCCAACCCCTCCCGCCTCCACCTCCCGGTCCACCGTGTCCTTCCGATAGAGCCATGGCAGACTCATTCCCACCGAAGCCGACCAGAAGTCCTCTCCTCGCACCGGATCCATCGGCACGCTCTGCCTCATCCGGTAGCTCACTCCCACCGTCACATCGGGCCGTATCCCCGCCGCCGCCAGCCTCTCCTCGGTGCCGGCCTGCTCGACCCGAAGGCGTCGCTCCTCCAGGGCGGGGCTCTCTGCCTCTGCACGCGCTCCCAAGAGAGCCCCCGACACGCCCACCCTGGTCAGGACGGCAGGTCGCAGCGTCGGCACCGGTCCTCCAGGCGGCCTATACAGCAACCTGTTCAGCCGCGTTGCCGCCCCTGCCCGCCCCTGGCGCAGGGCCACCAACATGTCGATCATCCGCGACAGCCGCACCTGCGCCCGAAACACATCCTGCTGCAGCCCTCGCCCCGTCCCATACCGCGCCTCCGCCGTCGCCAGGAAGTCCTCCGCCAGGCGCTTGCTCTCCTCCATAATCGCGAGAGCGCCATCCAGGTACTGCACCTCGATATAGGCCTGCTTCACCTGCCTCACGAGGTCGTCGCGCCGGTCCTCATAGCGCGCCCCAAGCGCCGCGGCATCTTGCTCCTGAACCGTCCGCCGCAGCCGTCTCTTTGCCCCTGCAGGCACCGACTGAGACACCCCCAGCGACACGCCGCTCATCGGCGTCCGATCCAGATCGACACTCCCCACCGGAACGTTCGATATCCCCACCGATGCCATCGGATCCGGCAGCGCCCCGGCCGGCCCGACCATCGCCTCCGCCCCGCGCACCCGCTCCTCCAACGCCCTCAGCTCCGCGCTCCGCTCCAGCGCCTCCGCCACCAGCGCCCCCAGCAGATCATCTTCGGGCGCGGACCCCTCGCCGGCGACCTCCGCGCCCGCTCCCCAGGCCGGCATCACGAGCATTGCCAGCAGTATCAGCCATCGCATTGCCACAGATGTTCCCTCCAAAGACGGATAAAGGCCAAGCACGAGGCAACAGGTAGGGGGAGGGGTTCGCTCTCTCTCTCTCCCGCCCCCTTGGTCAATCGGGTCATGCTTGAACGCTTCCGATGACACTATGGAGTTTCTTGCATTATGGTTAGGAGCGCCAATAATGCAAGAAACTGTACAGCGCACAGCGTGAGGCTCACACAGCCGATTCTCTTGCATTACGGTCGTAACCGTAATGCAAGAGAATCCGTAGAGCGCATTTCATAACCCGCACCCGCCTGGCTGTCCGCTGGAGACGCTGGCATGAAATGCGCCTGCTTGAGCCTGGCGGCGGGAGAAATCGGCCGTGCCGAGATGATTCGGCCGAAAGAGGAACGCCCTTGCCCTCCGCTCAGACGAGCGGCGGCGCGCGAGGGCCCTGCGAGGAGATGGGCGCGAGCTGAGAGCGCCGCCGCCGCTAAAGCCACCCTCGCCCTCACCCCCGGCCGGGTCTGCATCTTCGAGATCGAATAGCCGCGCCCCCACCCAGCAAAAAAACCGCCCGGCGCCTCCGCGCCGGGCGGTGCATACTCATCTCCACCTATCCGTGCTTCTGACTTGCGCCTTACCCCTCCACCCGAACCACATCATTCCGCTTCAGCGACGTGTCCAGCCGCGCCCGCTTCCCATTCACCTGCACCCGCCTCACTTCTTCATCGAAGAGCCCCACCTCCCTCAGTAAATCCCTCACCCGCCCCCCCGCGGGCAGCGACACCTCTCCCCCCTCCCGGCCCACTTTCGAGTTCCTCGCCAACTTCGAGCACGGCATAATCCGCACGCGTAACATCTCCGCTGCCTAAGCCTCCTGTCTCATATCACCTCACTGCGGCCGGCGCACCGCAATGCTCTTCCGCCACACCAGCTCCGCCACCTGCGGGCACGGAAACCACCTCACATCTGCATCCTCCGCCGGCGGTATCGGCGCCACCGCCAGCCACGCCTCCGCATACATCGTGATCTCCCCCTGGAGCGCCTCCCCACTCACCAGCTTGACTTCCCCATAGCCCTTCTGGATGATCTCCACGAATCGCTCCTTCCACAAGTGCTTTGACCGCTCGAATTATACCATGCCTGCGCCCTACACTCGCCTCCCCAACCGGCGGCCGGAAGGGGAACTGCAGCCGTCCGCCAATCTTAGACACGTCACAAGCTCGCGAAGTTCTCTCGGCCGCGTAGGGCAGGAGCGAGTTTACCCTGAGGGGTACCGAAGGGTCTCCTGCCCCCGACGCCTGATAGGAGGAGCCGCCGTGCCCGACCGCATCATCGCCGATCTCCGCAGCGACACCGTCACCAAAGCCACCCCCGAGATGTGCCGCGCCATGGCCGAAGCCGAGGTCGGCGACGACAGCCGCGAGGGCGACCCCACCGCCCGCCGGCTCGAGGCCAGAGCCGCCGAGCTCACCGGCCACGAAGCCGCCGTCTTCTGCTCCTCCGGCACCATGGGCAACCTCGTCGCTTTCATGTGCCATCTCCGCCCCGGCGACGGCGTCATCGCCGAGCGCGACTCCCACTTCCTCCGCTACGAATCCGGCGGCGTCTCCTGCATCGCCGGCGGCATCCCCCGCACCCTCCCCGGCCTCGCCGGCCGTATCGACCTCGACCAGCTCGCCTCCGACATCGACCCCGGCACCAAGCACCGCCCCCGCACCGCCCTCATCGTCGCCGAAAACACCCACAACCTCGCCGGCGGCACCTGCCTCGACCCCGCCTACATGAGCCAACTCTGGCAGCTCGCCGCCGACCACGACCTCCCCGTCCACCTCGACGGCGCCCGCGTCTGGAACGCCGCCGTCGCCCTCGGCGTTCCCATCAGCGCCCTCACCTCCGGCTGCCAGTCCGTCATGGTAGACCTCAGCAAAGGCCTCTGCGCCCCCTACGGCTCCCTCCTCTGCGGCTCCGCCGACTTCATCGCCCCCGCCCGCGACCTGCGCCAGCGCCTCGGCGGCGGCGTCCGCCAGATCGGCCACATGGCCGCCGCCGGCCTCGTCGCCCTCGACACCATGATCGACCGCCTGGCCGAAGACCACCGGAACGCCCGCCGTCTCGCCGAAGGCATCCATGTGGTTCGGCCCGAGTGCGTGGACCTCGACCTCGTCCAGACCAACATCGTCATCGTCGAGACCGCCCCCCTCGGACTCACCGGCGCCGATCTCGCCGGCAAGCTCACCGAGGCCGGCGTCCACTGCCTCCCCTTCGGCCCCCACCGCCTCCGCCTCGTCACCCACCACGACGTCACCGCCGAGCAGACCGACCAAGCCCTGGAGGTCATCGCGACCATCCTCCGCTCCCTCTAGCCGGCCCTCCATCCCC
>Ga0307376_10002440_pt1 | contig 18305 bp, 13 predicted proteins | sample TR2MG_FD_202536 | JGI IMG/M metagenome (GOLD analysis project Ga0307376, IMG submission 202536) | Soil microbial communities from Risofladan, Vaasa, Finland - TR-2 | ecosystem: Environmental > Terrestrial > Soil > Coastal area > Acid sulfate soil | place: Finland: Risofladan, Vaasa | collected...
GATAGACAAGGATAAGTTCATCCTGGTATGTGCAGACTCCACCGGTCATGGCGTGCCGGGGGCTTTCATGTCAATGATAGGCACGGCTCTGTTACAGGATATAATTACCCGCAAGAAGATTTTCAAACCCTCACAGATACTGGTTGAGCTTGACAGGCAGATATTTGCGACCCTGAACCAGAATCAGGAGGTTGAAGCGGCAAATGACGGGATGGACATCGTTGTCTGCGAGTTTAATTTGAAAACCAGGCACCTGGTATTCGCCTCCGCAATGAGGCCGGTCATTCTCATTATTGACGGGGAACAACAATATATAAGAGGAAATCGCTCTGCCGTAGGCGGAGAATCGGCTTCGGAGAAGTTTTTCAATGACCAGGAATATTACCTGAGAGAAGGTGACCTTATATATCTCTTTTCTGATGGCTACCCTGACCAGTTTGGCGGGCACGGAAGCAAGAAGATGAAGATAAGCAGGTTAAGAATCCTTATTGAAGAGATAAAATCACTTCCAATGCCAGAACAGTATGTGAGGATGAAAGACTTTTTCTATGAATGGAAAGGCGACAATGAACAGATAGATGATGTGCTGTTTATGGGCATTAAACTGTAATCATCCCGGAAGGCAGGTTCCATTATCTCCTAAAACAATGACACAGGTCGTCGCTGTATTGCTGTCATGTCCTGACCGGTCCCTGATCCAGAAATCGTAATAGAGCGTATCAAGGGGATTATAGAAAAAATAAATCAGGGTGACATCAATTGTGCCTCTGAGGATCTTGTTCTGTCCCGGTGTCTCCATATAGGGGATCCGGTATTCAGAAGGATAAAGGGGATCTGACATTGTTACCGGAACGAATTCGCCGTCAGTCTGCCGGAATAACTGCAGGAACAGATTGCTGGCAGTTGAAGAACCGGTGGTGTCAGGATGGGGTAACCCGAGGTCACCGTCGCCGTCCTCAAAATAAAATGTCAGTTTTCCTGCTTTGGCGGCATTGCCCAGGATATCAATGGTATCAAAAAGCGAGAAACTTCTGAACTCGATCATGGGCTCAGGAGGCAGCTTTTCGATCTTACGGCATGAAAAGAGGGAAAAGACAAGGAGTGCAACCAGTATGGATATTAATCTGTTCATTTGTTTTTCTTCCCGATATGCATCAAAAATCAAACCAAAAGTATCTATTTTTTTCTGAAAAATATCTTTACAGGTGCACCTGAAAATTCAAAATTTTCTCTGAGCCTGTTCTCAACAAATCTTTTATAAGGATCTTTAATATACTGGGGCAGGTTACAAAAAAAGGCAAAAGTCGGATATGCCGACGGCAGCTGGGTGACATATTTAACCTTGATATGTTTTCCCTTCAAAGAAGGTGGTGGCGTGTCTTCAATAATTTTGAGCATTAGATCATTCAGCTTCGATGTGGGGATCTTTCTCCTCCTGTTTTCATATACCGTGGTTATCAGCTCCAGCACCTTGTGTATCCTCTGTTTGTTGGTAACGGAAATAAACAGTACCGGATAATCCCTGAAAGGTGCAGTACGCGTTCTGACAGCATCCTCAAAGGTTGTCGTGCTCTTGTTGTCCTTTTCAACCAGGTCCCACTTGTTGACCAGGACCACCACCCCTTTGTTGTTCTTTTGTATAATGCTCAGGATGTTAAGATCCTGTGCTTCAATGCCCCGGGTGGCATCGATCATGAGAAGGCAGAGGTCAGACTCTTCTATTGACCTGATTGCCCTGAGCATGGAGTAAAACTCTATGTCTTCATCCACTTTGGCCTTTTTCCTCAGTCCTGCCGTATCAATAAGGTAGAATGTAGTATTGAATTTATTGTATTTGCTGTATATTGAGTCTCTTGTGGTTCCGGCTACCGGAGTCACAATATTCCTCTCTTCACCCAGAAGCGCATTTGCCAGCGATGATTTCCCCACGTTTGGACGGCCGACGATGGCAACCCTGGGTATGTCAGGCTCAGGCTCATCAATGGTCTCAGGCAGGTGTTTCACTACCTCATCCAGCAGGTCGCCGGTGCCGCTGCCGTTGACGGAACTGATGGGAAAGTAATCTCCAAGCCCCAGGCTGTAGAATTCGGGAGCATCAAGCAGGCGCTGGTTATTGTCAACCTTGTTGACTACAATAATGACATTTTTGCTTGCCCTGCGCAGCAAGTCGGCAACCTCCCGGTCAAGGTCATGAATTCCGTCCTCGACATTGACCATGAAGAGAATAAGGTCAGACTCATTTATGGCCAGTTTCACCTGCCGGTTTATCTCATCTTCAAAAAGGTCTTCAGAAGCCTCTACATATCCTCCTGTGTCCACAACTGAGAAATCAACTCCGTTCCATACGGATCTTCCGTAATGTCTGTCGCGCGTAACCCCGCTGATCTCATTCACTATCGCATCACGGCTCTCCGTCAGCCTGTTGAAAAGTGTCGATTTGCCAACGTTCGGGCGCCCCACTATTGCTACTATTCTGCTCATTTCTTTAATCTCATTCTATAAATATCCAAATTTCTTCAGCATACCGGGACTGTCTCTCCATTCTTTGGCCACCTTCACGTAGAGCTCAAGGAAAACCTTCTTGCCCAGAAAATTTTCCATCTCCTTACGGGCGCCGGTACCCACCCTCTTCAGCATTGATCCCTTATGCCCTATTATAATCCCCTTCTGGCTTTCACGCGCAACAAAGATGACAGCCCTTATGCTTATCAGGCTGACTTCCTCACTGTAACTATCCACTTCAACTTCCACGGAGTAGGGTATCTCCTTCTGGTATGTCTCAAGTATCTTACCTCTTATTATTTCTGACACAAAGAACCTCTCATACCTGTCTGTCAGCTGATCTTTGGGGAAGTAGGGTTCTCCCTCCGGCAGACGGGCCAGTATCTGGCTGAACAAAACATCAAGATTGAACCTGTTGGTTGCAGATACCGGCAACAGGGGAACACCCGGCGCTGTCTCAGCCCAATGTTCAACGATCTTCTCAAGCTTTTCCTGGTCAGTAAGGTCTATCTTATTGATCACTATGATCTTTGGCACTGAGGAATTGAGTATTCTGGCGAGGTAATCCTCATGTTTTGTTATAGTTTCCACTACATCAGTAACATAAAGGATAAGATCCGCATCATCAAGTGCAGACTCGACTGAACGCATCATGGCGGCCTGGAGTTTATACTTGGGATTCAGGATGCCGGGTGTGTCAGAATAGACTATCTGATAATCATCGCCTGAAAGGATACCCATAATCCGGTGACGTGTCGTCTGTGCCTTTGCCGTTATCACAGAGAGACGTTCACCGACAAGCCTGTTCATTAGCGTCGATTTTCCGACATTGGGATTGCCAAGAATATTTACAAAACCGGATTTATGGGCCATGACTGGAAGCTGCTATTTATAAATGCCTCTCTTTAGCATACTTATCTCCATGGCTGAAAGGTGCCTCCATGTGCCTCTCTCGAGGTTCTTCTTGGTGAGGCCGGCAAAGAAGACACGGTCAAGCTTGGTGACCTTATAACCCAGATGTTCGAAAATGCGTCTCACAACCCTGTTCTGCCCTGAGTGAATCTCGACACCCACCTGAGTCTTGTCTGCCACATCGGGGTATGAAATTGCATCTGCCGAAACCTTTCCGTCTTCGAGTACAATTCCGGATACTATCGCTTCCATATCATGCCGGGTGACCTCCTTGTCAAGAAAAACATGGTAAACTTTCTTCACTTTGTATTTCGGATGGATGAGCTTGCCTGCAAGCTCTCCGTCATTTGTAAAAAGCAATACGCCCGTTGTTGACTTGTCAAGCCTGCCAACCGGGTAGATCCTCTCTTTTGTGGCTTCCCTGACGAGGTCAAGGACGGTATGTTCTGCATGAGGGTCCTTTGTGGTGGTTACGTATCCTTTAGGCTTGTTAAGGAGTATGTAAACCCTCTTCCCCGTAACCAGCTTTTTGCCCTGGTATTCAACGGTATCGGTAGATTTGACTTTTGTCCCTACCACCGTCACTTTGGCACCGTTGACATATATCATCCCCCGTGCAATCAGTTCGTCTGCCTCCCGCCGGGCGCAGACACCGCTGTTGGAAATATACTTGTTCAGTCTTATCAGCTCCTCCGGGGTGCTTTTTACGGGACTTTTTACCGCTTTCACCGGGCGCCTCTCTCTCTTTTCTTTCTCCATCTTTAAAATCTTTCAGCGTGCAAATTTACAACTAATTAACGGGTTTCCCCTTGTAACTTTTTTGCACCTTTGCATAAGCTTAAAATGTAAATCAGATGGCTCTTATAAAATCAATTTCCGGCATAAGGGGAACCATAGGCGGAAAACCCGGCGAAGCACTTACCCCGGTTGATATTACAAAATTTGCCTCAGCATACGGAACATGGCTGAAGAGATGGCACAGCGGCCATCTGCGGGTTGTGACAGGGAGAGATGCGCGTGTCTCCGGTGAGCTGGTGGCACAGTTTGTAAACGGCTCCCTGAGGTTCCTCGGGATAGACATCATTAACATAGGCATGGCAACAACTCCTACAGTGGAGGTGGCAGTAACAGGACTGAAGGCTGACGGAGGCATCATTCTTACAGCCAGTCATAATCCCGCCCAGTGGAATGCCCTGAAGATGCTCAATGAGAGAGGGGAATTCCTGAATGACAGCGAGGGCAGAGAGGTCCTGTCCATTGCAGAGGCAGACGATTTTGATTTTGCACCCTACGACAAGCTTGGAGCCCTGACCGCTGATGACAGCTGGTCTGACAGGCATATAAGGGCTGTGATGGAAATGCCTCTGGTTGATACTGAAGCCATTAAAAATGCAGGATTTACGGTGGCGGTTGACGCAGTGAATTCTGTGGGAGGCATAGTCATTCCTGAGCTGCTAAGAGCCCTGGGAGTCAAAAAGGTTGTTGAACTGTACTGTGAACCGAATGGCATTTTCCCTCATAATCCGGAACCGCTCCCACAGCACCTTACGGAAATATCTGAGGTGGTTAAGAAGAGCGGGGCGGATCTGGGCTTCGTGGTTGACCCCGATGTTGACAGGCTGGCAGTAATATGTGAAGATGGCTCCATGTTTGGTGAGGAGTACACAATTGTTTCGATTTCTGACTATGTGCTCAGTCATTTAAAGGGGCCAACAGTATCAAACATGTCTTCATCCAGGGCTCTCAGGGATGTAACCCTGCAGCATAACTGCAGTTACAGCTCTTCCGCAGTGGGAGAGGTAAACGTGGTGGAGGAGATGAAGCGAACGGGCGCAGTAATAGGCGGCGAGGGTAATGGCGGCGTGATATACCCGGCACTCCATTATGGCCGCGACGCTCTTGCCGGTATTGCCCTGTTCCTGACCCACCTGGCAAAATCACAGACGACCTGCAGCGGACTGCGGCGGAAATACCCCGATTATTTCATGGCTAAAAAGAAACTTGAAATTTCCCAGCCTGTCGATCTCGTTTCCCTTGCAGCTAAGCTTATGGAAGTTTTTCCGGATGCCCGTCCTGATACCCGGGACGGGATAAAAATTGATCTTCCTTCGGGATGGATCCAGATACGCAAATCGAACACTGAGCCAATAATTCGGGTGTATACCGAAGAGAGAAGCATGGAACTGGCTGAGAATCTTGCTGAACAGGCTATCGGGATTGTTAAAAATCTATAAAAACCGGCTCACTTTTCCTGCTTCCGGAATAGTTTCCTGCTTTTTGTTGTCAATATGGTGATAAGGTTAATGAACGTTAATCTTTACTTAAAAGTTGGGAAGTAAGCATTATTTTGTAATAATTTCACCGCTTAATTCATATACAAGAAAAAGATTCGCAAATGAAAAGGACTATTATTATTACCTCGATCGTTGTTGCAGTCGCAATTATTGCAATGATCGTGATAAGCCGTCTGGCAGGCAAAGAAGACCTGAGTACAATTTTTACGGAAGTACACCAGGGCAATTTCGAAATTGTAGTGACTACCACCGGGGAGTTGCAGGCAGAGGTCTCAACGGATATCAAGGGACCTGAAGGACTGAACAGCCGCAACCTCAGGTTTGGCAGTATAAAAATATCGGATCTGGTTCCGGAAGGGACAGTGGTTAAAGAGGGTGATTACGTAGCTACTCTTGACCGTTCCGGTGCAGATAACAGCCTGAAGGATGAGCTCGACAGACAGGAGCAGTATGAAACAGATCTTCTTAAGAAACAGATAGATACGACAATTTCGCTTGGGAATTTAAGGGATGATCTGGTTAACCTCAGATTCTCACTTGAAGAAGCTCAGATCACTCTCGAGCAGTCAAAATATGAACCGCCGACAACCATCAGACAGGCAAAGATATCACTCGAAAAAACCCAGAGGGCTTATGAGCAGACTACCAGCAATTATGATCTTAAAGTTCAACAGGCAAGGGCAGATATCAGGGATACTCAGCTTCAGCTTGCAAAACAGAAGCGCAAGGTAACTGAGATGCAGGAGATTCTGAGCAAGTTTGTTGTCATGGCCCCCGGTTCAGGCATGGTAATATACAAACGTGAATGGGGCGGAGCAAAACGTAAGGTAGGCTCAGAGATCAGTCCGTGGGATCCGGTAGTTGCCACACTCCCTGACCTCTCTTCAATGATATCCAAGACATACGTTAATGAGATTGATATCAGCAAGGTTAAACCGGGACAGCAGGTAAGACTTTCCGTGGATGCTTTTCCTGACAGGTCTTATACCGGGGTTGTTACCAGTGTTGCAAATATTGGCGAACAGCTTCCGAACACTGATGCCAAGGTTTTTGAAGTGATAACAAAAGTTGACGGATCGGATCCTATTCTGAGGCCGTCAATGACTACCGGCAACCAGGTTATCACCCAGACATTCAGTGATGTACTGTATATTCCCCTCGAGACTGTTTTTGCAGGGACTGACAGCATACCCATTGTGTATAAGAAGGATGGCACCCGTCAGATCGTTGTCCTCGGAGAATCTAATGAGAATGATGTGATAGTTGAGCAGGGACTAATGAAAGGTGAGCGTCTTTACCTGACAATTCCTGAGGGAAGTGACAAATTTAAGAGGGTTGGTGAAGATCTTATAGCCGTCATAAAAGATCGTAAAGCTCAGAAGGCTGACGAGGAGAAACGCCTGCAGATGGACAACCAGCGTGCGAATTCGGCTCCGGGAATGGACCCCGGGAAGATGCGTGAGTTTATGCAGAACCTGACACCTGAGCAGCGTGATGCAATGCGCAATTTAAGAGGCGGGGCAGGCACAGGTGCAGCCGGCGGACGCCAGAGAACAGCCGGGTCAGACACTACCAGAAGACAGACACAGGGCACGCAGACTCAGCAGGTTCGGATTAATCGAAATTAAGCTAACCACGGAGGAAGAATATGTTTAAAAGATACCAGCATGACATGCGCATCGCTGTTGAGTCTATCCTTTCAAACAAACTTAAGTCGATACTCACCGCTCTTGGCATTATATTCGGTGTAGCTGCGGTGATAAGTATGCTTGCAATCGGAAAGGGAGCTCAGCAGGAGATTCTCGACCAGATAAAGATGGTCGGGGTGAACAACATTCTCATCAGTCCGATTGTGCAAGATAAAAGCTCAAGTGAGGGTGAGGGTAACATGCAGCTGAATAAGTTCTCACGCGGACTCACTCTGCTTGATGTGGAAGCGATCCGCAACTCAGTCCCGTCAGTAAATAGGATAAGCCCTGAGATCTCCTTTAACTCGAACATCGTCCTGAACGGAATGAGATACAACGCCAAGCTTGTAGGCGTTGCCAATGATTATTTCGGACTTTACAACCTGCCCATGTCCCAGGGAATAATATTCAATGATTACCAGGAGGAATACGGGATCCAGGTATGTATAATCGGTGCCAATATCAGGGCCAAGTTCTTCAGCCAGGTTGATCCCATGGGTCAGTACATAAAATTTGACAATGTATGGCTGAAGGTAATAGGGGTACTTGAAAAGACCAATGTCTCCCTGACAGGGTTTGAAGATAAGGGCGTGAACGTATATAACGACAATGTTTATATTCCTATTAAAACAATGCTGCTCAGGTATCAGAACAGGGCACTTGTAAATACGAAACTGGCGACCCAAGCCACAAGTGTGCAGGTATTCGGCGGCGGAGGACATATGGGAAGGGTAGTTGTAAGCAGTTCCGATGCATCAACGAATTCTGCAGAGACAAACTATAACCAGCTTGACAAAATAGTCGTCCAGGTTCAGGAGACAGAACAGCTCACTCCTACGACAGAGTTGCTGAGCCGCATGATGCTGAGAAGACATTCCAATGTCAAGGACTTCGAGATTACGGTTCCGGAGCTTCTTCTGAAACAGCAGCAGCGCACAAAGGACATCTTTAACATCGTACTCGGGGCTATAGCCAGCATCTCGCTGATAGTAGGCGGAATTGGTATTATGAATATCATGTTCGCCTCCGTCATGGAGAGGATTAAGGAGATCGGCACAAGAATGGCCATAGGAGCCAAGAAAATGGATATTGTTGTTCAGTTCCTTTCAGAGGCTGTTCTGATAAGCGTAACAGGCGGTTTTATAGGCGTGTTCCTTGGAATAGTACTATCCGTGGCAATACAGGAAATTGCTGGAATTAAAACTATTATATCTGTTTTTTCAGTGGTGATCGCCTTCGGAGTATCAGCTGCAGTGGGAGTGATTTTTGGCTATTCACCCGCCAAAAGAGCTTCAGAGAAAGATCCTATAGAGTCACTTCGTTATGAATAATAATCAGTTATGAAAAGAGTTATTTTGTTTTTTATAGTAATTATTGCCGCCTCGCTGCCAGTAAATCTTATGGCGCAGGAGGTCAAAAGGCTGTCCCTGGACAATGTGGTGACCCTGGCAGAGGAGCAGTCTCCCAACGCTCTTATCGCAAAGCACAGGTTTCGTGCCAGCTACTGGCAGTACAGGACTTTTGTGGCGGAGTACAGGCCTTCACTTACACTTTCCGGAACAACACCTGATTACAGCACGGCATATAGCAGAGTATGGAATTCCGGATTAAATCAATGGGATTACCAAGCCACCAACGTTCTTCAGAATCTTGCCTCACTGGCCCTTACGCAGAATATTGGATTAACGGGAGGTTCCATCTCCCTGAATTCAGATCTGACACTGGAAAACAACCTGGCGGACGACACGCGCAGGTATATTACCTCGCCCGTAAGCGTCAGGCTAACCCAGCCCCTTTTCAGGTACAATGCGCTCAGGTGGCAGAAGAAGATAGAGCCTCTTAAGTTCGAGGAAGCTAAAAGGACTTATCTGAGCAATGTCGAGGACGTACACCTGATGGCCGTACAGTACTTTTTCAATCTTGCCCTTGCCCAGATAAACAGGGAAATAGCCCAGACAAACATGATGAATGCAGATACCCTCTACCAGATCGCAAAAGGGAGGTATAACCTCGGTACAATAGCGGAGAACGAGTTGCTGCAGATGGAGCTGTCATACCTAAATGCAGGGACTGCCATAAATGAATCAGAGATAAACCTGAGGGACCGCGAGCTGAAACTCCGCTCTTTCCTCGGATTCAATCAGAATGTGAGGCTTGAGCTCAACATTCCGAGCGAAATCCCTGCACTTCAGGTTGAGATGGCTGAGGTGCTGCGACTTGCCGAAGAGAACAACCCTGACCTTCTCGCCCTTGACATTCAGCTTACCGAAGCGGAAAGCAGCGTGGCTCAGGCAAAGGCTGAGAAGGGACTGAATGCAAATCTTACTGCATCATTCGGGCTCCGTGACCAGGACCCGGATTTTAAACTCGCCTATGCCCAGTCAAACCAGCAGCAGAGTGTAAGGGTAGGATTTTCAATGCCAATACTTGACTGGGGTCTCGGCCGCGGAAGATACAAAATGGCAAAATCAAGCCAGGAGCTGACCCAGGTCCAGGTTCAGCAGTCCAGGATCGACTTTGAACAGAACCTCATACTTGACGTCCAGCAGTTTAATCTTCAGGATGACCAGGTGAGGATTGCTGCAAAGGCAGACACTGTAGCCGCAAAGATGTATGAAGTAACCAAACAGAGATTCCTAATAGGAAAGATCGATGTTCTTGAACTTAACAATGCCGATACGAAGAAAGACTCAAACAAACGAAGCTATATACAGGCACTTAATAATTTCTGGACCTATTACTACAACATGCGCTCACTTACACTGTATGATTTTGTTACCGGTAAGCCTTTGGAGACCGATTATGACAAACTGATTGAATAGCTTCTGTCGATCATCTGATAACGCTGCCGGCTTTTGCCGGCAGTTTTGTTTTTTTTAATATGCTTTCAGGAAATAAAATTATATATTTGCGCCTCGTATTATTATGCGAATCAATAACAACAGACTAATCTTAAAAGAGGATAAAAATGCAGAATAAAGGAGCAATCTCATTCCTTGCTATTGCACTGGCCCTGGTATGCGTATACCAGCTTTCTTTTACAGCCGCATCGTACAAGGTCAAAAAAGAGGCCAGGGTATATGCTGCCGGTGACCTCAACAAGGAGGTAAATTATTTGGATTCAATTGCCTCATTACCCAAGGATAAGTGGAAATTTCTCGGGCACACTTTCAAGGAGGTTCAGACAAAAGAACTGAACCTTGGTCTTGACCTGAAAGGCGGTATGAACGTCATCCTTGAGATTTCTGTCGAAGACATCTTAAGGGCGCTTTCAAACTACAGCACTGACAAAACTTTCAATGATGCGCTGGCCCTGGCAAAGAAAAAGCGACAGTCGGGCAATGAGGACTTTGTCAACCTCTTTGTGCGTTCTTTTCAGGAGATAGATCCCAATGCAAAGCTTGCAGCTATTTTTGGCACGATAGAACTTAAAGACCGGATAAATTTCAACTCCACGAATGAGGATGTTCAGAAGGTCCTTGAAACTGAGTCAAACGCTTCCATTGACAATGCATTCAACATCCTGAGGAACAGGATTGACCGTTTTGGAGTTGTTCAGCCTAATATTTCGCATCTGCAGCCTCGAGGCCGCATCCTGGTTGAGCTCCCCGGTGTCAAAGATCCGGAGAGGGTTCGCGACTTGCTGCAGGGAACAGCAAACCTTGAATTCTGGGAGACCTATGAGAACGGCGAGATCATTAACTACCTGGTTCAGGCCAATGATTATCTTAAAACAATACAAGCTTCAGAGACAGTTGTTACAGCTGCAAAAGACACCGCTTCAACTGAAGCCCAGACCGGTGACAGGTCCCTGCTCGATATGGTCAGCCAGGACACGGCTACAGCCTCAGAAACCGGAACACTTGAGGCGTTCACCCGCCAGAATCCTCTTTTCGGACTCCTTCGTCCGAACGTTACCCAGGACGGTCAGCCCGTCGGCGGAAGTCTTGTCGGGTTTGCCTCTTTCCTTGATACTGCAAAAGTAAACAGCCTGCTGAAAATGAATCAGGTAAGGGCTATCTTCCCGAGGGAGGTCAGGTTCCTCTGGAGCCAGAATCCTTATAAATGGGATGAAACAAATACCCTCTATGAACTTCATGCAATAAAGATCACCACCCGTGACGGCCGTGCACCGCTTACCGGCGATGTGGTCACCGCTGCCCGTCCTTCAACAGGTGTGACCGGCTCTGATATTAAGGTTGATATGTCAATGAACGGTGAGGGATCAAAAATATGGCAGAGGATGACGCGTGACAACGTTGGCCGCTGCATAGCAGTGGTGCTCGATAATTATGTCAGATCTTACCCCCGCGTTCAGAATGAGATATCGGGAGGCAACACTGAAATAACAGGCGACTTCACACTTGAGGAGGCAGAAGACCTTGCCAATATCCTTAAGTCAGGTAAAATGCCTGCACCGGCACATATCATATCAGATACTGTAGTAGGTCCTTCTCTTGGTAAAGCCGCTATTAAGAACGGGATGAACTCATTCATCGCCGCATTTTTTATAGTTCTGGTTTATATGATTTTCTATTACAGCAGGTCAGCCGGGACGGTAGCCGATATCGCATTGGTTGTGAACCTGTTCTTCATGATGGGAGTCCTCGTTTCACTGAATTCGGTACTTACCCTCCCGGGTATTGCCGGTATCGTGCTGACTATCGGTATGTCAGTTGATGCCAACGTTCTTATTTTTGAAAGGATAAAGGAAGAACTGCGAGCGGGGAAGGGAGTTAAGCTGGCAATTTCTGACGGTTATAAAGGTGCCTCTTCTGCAATTATAGACAGCAACCTGACAACATTGCTGACAGGTATTATTCTCTATTTCTTCGGTACCGGTCCTATAAAAGGTTTTGCCACTACTCTCGTTATTGGTATTATTACATCACTTTTCTCTGCAGTACTTATTACAAGACTTATTTATGAATGGGGACTGAAAAGGAATATCCATCTTAAGTTCTCGGTAAAATTTACGGAGAAATTCCTCCAGTCTACGAAGATTAACTTCATTAAGCTGCGTAAGTATGGTTATATCTTCTCAATTTCTCTTACCATTCTAAGTATAATATCCCTCTCAACAAAAGGGCTGAGCAAAGGAATTGACTTCACCGGGGGGAGAAATTATATAGTTAAGTTCGAGCAGCCTGTGTCCACATCACAAGTGGCAGATCTCCTTACTGACGAATTGGGAGGGGCTCCGATGGTGGTGACTTTTGGTTCAAACAATCAGGTTAAGATAAGTACCAAATACAGAATTAATGAGCCGGCTGCTACAGGTGAGGTAAGCAAGCTCATTTACAGTGGATTAAAGGAACTTGCCCCCGGCGTTGACGAAGCAACTTTCATGAACACCTATATTGTCAGTACTGAAACTGTTGGTCCTACCATTGCCAAGGATATAAAAACCAAAGCAGTCTATGCTATCATCCTTGCGCTTGCAGGAATGTTCATTTATATCTTTGTGAGGTTCCGCAAATGGCAGTATGGAGTTGGTTCAATAATTACCCTGGCACACGATACCATAATAGTTCTGGGACTTTACTCTATACTCCAGGGTCTGATGCCATTTTCTATGGATATTGACCAGTCATTTATCGCCGCCATCCTGACACTGGTTGGGTACTCAATCAACGACACAGTGGTTATTTATGACAGGATCAGGGAGTATCTGCCATTGTACAAAAAAAGGCCTACAAATGAAGTTTATAATATGGCTCTGAACAGCACCCTGGCCAGAACACTTAATACGGGTATGGCAACGATATTTGTCCTTATTACCACATTTATATTTGGAGGGGAAGTGCTGAGAGGCTTCATATTTGCCTTGTTGTTCGGTATTGTTTTCGGTACCTATTCTTCTCTATTCATTTCCACACCTCTTCTTTACGAAACAACACGTAAAAGCAGAATTACTTCTGCCGATCTGCTTGCGCAGACTCAAAAGAAATGATATTAAGGGATATCTGATATAGAATGAGGCTGCCCCGTGAAGGCAGCCTCTCTCATTAAATGACAAGACTCCGTTATCTTATCTCTTTATTCTTTTGTAACTTTGCCGAACATTATCAGAGCATAAAATGGGACTATTGCTTTTCATAAGCGGACAGGAGATAATAATAATACTGGTGATTGCATTGCTGCTTTTTGGAGCTGACAAACTACCGGAGATAGCCAAGACCGTGGGTAAAGGGATGAGAGAGATCAGGAAGGCCACTGATGAGATCAAGCAGGAAATTGAAAATAGTACAAAAGAGGTAAGGGACGATTTCAATGATGTTGCAGACAGTATTCGGAAAGATGTCACAGAAGTGACAAATTCTGTTCAGAAGCAGTTTAATGAGGCGGCCGATGCTGTGGACAATGAGATAAAAGATGTCACTGATGATATTAATAACGGGGTGAAATGATCAGGGCCGGAGGAATTACAAAATCATACGGTGACCTTAAGGTTCTTAAAGGAATTGACCTTGAGATAAGAGATAAAGAGGTGGTTGCAATTGTTGGTGCCAGCGGAGCCGGAAAGACCACACTCCTCCAGATACTCGGCACCCTTGACAGACCTGATGCCGGAACAGTCATTTACAACGGAAGTGATGTAAGCAACCTCCCTCAGCGTGCTCTTGCCGCTTTCAGAAACAAAAATATCGGTTTTGTGTTCCAGTTTCATCAGCTTCTGCCTGAATTCACAGCCCTTGAAAACGTCTGCATCCCTGCCCTGATAGCAGGAACAGCCAAAAATGAAGCAGAGGAGAAGGCTGCATCGCTGCTCGGCTTCCTTGGAATGGCAGAACGCCTTGACCACAAACCGTCACAACTCAGCGGCGGCGAACAACAGCGCGTTGCCGTAGCACGGGCAATAATCAACAGTCCGTCAGTTATCCTGGCTGACGAGCCGTCAGGTAACCTTGATACCGAAAATAAAAAGGATCTTCATAATCTCTTCTTCCGCCTGCGTGATACCTTTGGTCATACATTCATAATAGTGACTCACGATCCTCAGCTGGCTGCAATGTCTGACCGCATCATAAGAATAAAAGACGGGATGATTACCCATGACGTCTGAAAAGTTCAGCAACGGGATGGATGCCTCAGAGATGAAGCTCCATCTTGATACCCTGGCCGGCAGGTACAACAACAGGTCATTCATTGCCTCTGATCCTGTTTCCATACCTCACAGTTTTACTGATAATTCTGATATCGAGGCCTCGGCATTTCTTACCGCCACAATAGCATGGGGAAGAAGGGATCTCATACTGCGCAGCGCCGTTAACCTCTTGAATATGATGGGCAATGAACCTTATAAGTTCATTACCGGTGCTTCAGAAAAAGAGATCGGTAATCTCAGCCCCTTTGTTCACAGAACCTTCAATGGTCATGATGCCGTTTCATTTATGCAGTGTCTGAGGCACCTCTATTCAGAATTCGGCTCAATGGAAGAGGTCATCAGTGACGGACTCAGGGGTGGAGGGACAATGAGGGAAGCTATCACCCATCTTCATAAGATCTTTTTCACCGTTCCTCATGAAAGCCGTACTGAAAGACACCTGTCAGACGTCAGCAAAGGCTCGGCAGGGAAGAAGATGAACATGTTCTTAAGATGGATGGTACGGAAAGATGATAAGGGAGTGGACTTCGGTATCTGGAAAAAAGTGGACCAGTCCCTGCTCTTTATCCCCCTTGACCTTCATGCAGGGAACACAGCACGGAGGCTGGGACTGCTTACCCGGCGTCAGAACGACTGGAAAGCGGTTGAGGAACTTACAGCCCTGCTGCGTAAGTTTGATCCGGCTGATCCTGTAAAATATGATTTCGCACTCTTTGGCGCCGGCGTCAACGGTGATATGTAATGGCAAACAATTTCTTCAGCTTTAAAAAGTTTACTGTCAGGCAGGAGACTACTTAATCATGCTCTCAACAGGCAGCCCGTACTCTTCATGCATCCTGATACCAACGCTTTCCAGCTCATCAAGGATGGGATTATAAAGTTCAGGAAGCACGGGGCGGTATACGCCGCTGAGCTTTATCCTGCCTGACAGTATGTTTTTTACTGCCATGGAAGCCGGAAGTGCAACAGTTCTGGCAATTGAGGTATTGGTAACCGGTGATCCGTAGTCGATCATACGTGAGCTGATTACCTCGCGCTTTCCATCAGGATATTTAACACTGAACAGGTGCTGCATCACTACCATGTCACGCTCATTGTCACCCAGCCACATCTTCTTTATCATAAGGTCAGAGGTAATATCAAATGGGGATATCAATTCATATCCCATAGGGGTATCACTAAAGAGACCCAGCCATTCCAAAGCGTCAAGAGCTGTTTCAGTGGCATTGACCCCGGGCTTTTCTTTAAGTTCTTTTCTGATATCAATGCCCGATACCCCTGCTCTCCCGGCAACGAATTGTCTGTATGATTTGTTTTTATAATCATTATCCCCGTCATCGATAAGACCTGTTGCCTTCATCAGGTCAAGGGTCTCGCACCATCCTTTATACCTCAGTGTGCCACGGTACATGGTGCTGATGTTCTGCAGACCATAGATATCAATATAGCTTACTGAGTCACGGTTTGGATATACCTCCAGTTCACCTAACCCCGGAAACAGGTGTGAGAAACGGTCTTTAAAGAGGTTTACAGGTTCAATTATCACCTCTCTGCCATGCTTTAGATATTGAGCTCCGTTACGGCTTGCGAGAACCACACCTTTGGGGCTCCAGGAAAATTTATATCCCATGGGATTGTCAACGGCTTCAGGAGCTGGTAAGGCGCCACACAGAGAGTAGAATTCCTCGATCTTTCCATTTCTGTTCTTAACATTGTCAATAATACGCATTGCAGACATATGGTCTATGCCCGGATCAAGCCCCACTTCATTCAGAAATATTACTCCGGCATCCTTTGCAGCCTCATCAAGCTCCTGCATGGCAGGCTGTACATATGAAGTGGTCACAAGATGCTTTCTGTGCTTAAGGCATGTCTTTGCCACATCAATATGAAACTTGTAAGGGAGCAAGCTGACCGTCAGGTCATGAGAGCTAACAAGAGCATCCAGCTCTTCGGGCCTGTCTGTGGTCCACTGAACAGCCCTGCCGTTAGGGTTGCCGGCAATCATCCTGTCAGCTTTGGAAATTGTACGGGTTGCGACTGTTATATGTAATCCATGCTCAAGGAGGTATTCAATCATTGGCTTGGATACAAGCCCTGACCCAAGTATTAGCACTTTATTCATCTCGTGGTTTTTAATTCACAAATCTATTGAAAAGAGCGGTCTTGAAACATGATAAAAATTTGTTTTTATCTTAAATATCAACAATAATTCAAAAACTGTTTCCTTCATCAGAGGCGGTTTGTATCTTTGCTGATGTCCCGCTTCAGGAAGAAAAATGGAAAGTACCACACCCGGCAAATACTTCGAAACCCCGTTGATGAAACAGTATTATGCTGTCAAGGCACAACACCCTGACGCCGTGCTTCTGTTCAGGGTGGGCGATTTCTATGAGACTTTCGGGGAGGATGCCATCCGTGCTTCCGAAATACTGGGCATCACCCTCACAAGAAGGGCCAACGGGGCTGCCAGGTATGTCGAGCTGGCCGGCTTCCCGTACCATGCCCTGGACACATATCTCCCCAAACTGGTGAGAGCTGGAGAGAGGGTGGCCATATGCGAACAGCTGGAGGATCCCAAGCTTGCGAAGAAAATCGTTAAAAGGGGAATTACAGAACTTGTAACCCCTGGAGTATCATTTAACGACAATGTTCTGAACCATAAGGAGAACAACTTCCTTGCTGCAATCCATATAGACAAACAGGCTGCAGGCGTGGCATTGCTGGATGTTTCAACAGGTGAGTTCTTTGTGGCAGAGGGCAGCACTGAACATGTGGAGCAGATCATGAATAATTTCCAGCCGCGGGAGGTGCTCTTTGAGAAACGTAAGACTGACCTGTTCCGTGAGAAATTCGGCAGCAGGTTCTATACTTATAAGCTTGACGACTGGATATTCACTCCTGATGCTGCCAGGGACAGGCTGCTAAAGCAGTTCGGCACGGCCTCACTTAAAGGGTTTGGTGTACAGGGACTCACCTATGGTATTGTGGCTGCCGGTGCCATTTTATATTACCTTGACATGACAGGGCATGAGAACCTTAGTCATATCAACCATATATCACGTATAGAGGAGGAGAGATATGTCTGGCTCGACCGTTTTACGGTTCGTAACCTCGAGCTCTTCTCCTCCCCGTATGAGGGAGCAAAAACACTTATTGACGTCATGGACTGTACCTCTTCCCCTATGGGCGGACGTATGATGAAACGGTGGATATCACTTCCTCTCAAGGATATCGAAGTACTGAATACAAGACTTGATATTGTCAGCTTCCTGATAGGAAATAAAGGGGTAAGCGAGGAAATGGAAGGATTTATCAGGGAGACCGGCGACCTTGAGAGACTGCTGAGTAAAGCTGCTGTTGGAAGAGTCAATCCGCGAGAGGTGGCACAGATACGCAGATCGCTGGTTGCCATAGGTGAAATGAAAAGTCTCTGCAACACCTCGGGATGCCAGCCTCTTGCCACCCTGGCCTCAGAGCTTGATCCCTGTCCCGAACTGGCAGAGAAGATTGAAAAGAGTCTTTACCCTGACCCTCCGGCTGCAGTAAACAAGGGACATGTAATTGCTGAAGGCGTCTCTGAAGAGCTTGATGAGCTGAGAAAGATACTGTACAGCGGCAAGGACTACCTTGTTGATCTCCAGCAGAGAGAGATCGCAAGGACAGGCATCAGCTCACTCAAAATAAGTTATAATAATGTCTTCGGTTACTATATTGAAGTGCGTAACACTCATAAAGACAAAGTACCAGCTGAATGGATCCGCAAACAGACCCTGGTGAGTGCGGAGAGATATATAACTG
>Ga0307376_10002441_pt1 | contig 18304 bp, 30 predicted proteins | sample TR2MG_FD_202536 | JGI IMG/M metagenome (GOLD analysis project Ga0307376, IMG submission 202536) | Soil microbial communities from Risofladan, Vaasa, Finland - TR-2 | ecosystem: Environmental > Terrestrial > Soil > Coastal area > Acid sulfate soil | place: Finland: Risofladan, Vaasa | collected...
CAGCTCCTTTCGAAACCCCTCCATCGTAGGCCCCACGTTCGACCGTACCATCGTGGACACGTTCGCCAAAGCCTGCTCGAACTCCGCGGCGTCGTGTATCCCCTTACCGATCACCGCGGTCATGGCCCCGATAGCCACCGCCGCGACCTTTGCCATCGTCTTGAACACAGCACCGGCCGCGCCACCGAACCCGCCTAGTTTCCTCTGCGCCGTAGCCAGACCGGTCGTGAACTGCCCGCTGTTCAACCTGAGATACGCGTTTAGCTCACCTACGTTCATGGCAACCAACCCATAGACTGTAGTTTCTGTTCCAGCCTGTCACCGCCAAGCGGCTTATACGACATTCGCCTGAACCCTCCGGCTTTCTCAATCATCGACGCGATCCGCTGTTCCGTGAGGAACTGCGGCGGGTCTTTCACCCAGCAGGCAAGTAGCTCGTTCACCTGTCTCCAGGACAACTCGTCCTCGATACACTGTATCGTGTATCCGGGGTACGCGAGCATCAGCATGTGGTATATCTCGATCTCGGTGAGACCTTCGCCCTCGGGTCCTAAGCCTGCTCCACTATCTTGTTCAGTTCCGCGAAGAACTGGTCTCTGAAAAAAGGGAGCAGCCACTCCAGTTTGTTCATCTTCAGGATTTCCTGAAGCAACATGCCCATCTCCCGAACGCTAAGGTTGTCTGAAATCCATTCGGCGTCTATCGGCTCGTAGTCGTCGTTCCGGTACTCGAAGCAGAAGTTGAAGAGTCTTGCGATTTCCTCGAACGCCTCGTCCCCGTAGTCGTTAATGACCTCGCTTATTTGCAACTGTTGAAAATCTTTGCCGTCTACCACCGACAGGTACGATGACCTTAGTCGTTCGAACGTGTCGTTGATCAGGCTGATGAACTTCTTCGTTCTTCCGATCTTCATTTCGTTGAGACAGAATTTGCGCTTGCCGAGCGAAAACTCTGTTGACTCGTCTGTTAATTTCCTCACTGGGGATGTATCTGTCTTTGACGCACTGCCCATTTGTTTCTACTACCTCCTTGAAGTCGGCTTTCGGTATCTCCGTTATGATCCCGTCTGAACAGTCGAACAGTTGCGGACGATCTATCTTCCAGATCGCCAGGAGCGCGTGCTTATACTCGATCTGCTCCTCCGTAGTCAGCTTGCCGTTGTCACTCATGTGGATTGAACGTTTCGGAAGCTCCGTCGGCGGTTCGACCGCCTTCCACTTCTTCTCGTCGTCGAGCTTCCACGTCGTGCACCGCTGCTTTTTTTCTTGGTAACTGAAGTCTACACCGCAAAGAAATATCGGGTCGTACTGAAACCATCGTGCTATCTGCACGAGGTTGTTCACCACGCAGCCCGCGTTCAATATCGCTATCATTATTGACGGGTTCTGCTTGTAGCCGAACATCTGCGCCCTCGGGAAGTCCCCGAAGACGAGAGGCATTACCTTCTCGAACCAGTTATGTTCCTTGTGCATCATGCAGTAGTACCGTCTCTTCCAACCCTGCTCTTTCCACCAGTTGATGACGACCGGGGACGCAGACGGGTGCGTAACCAGCTTCACGCCCTTCCAATCGTACCCTGTCAGTTGCGTCTTTACCACGTCACCGCCATCGAACACGCCGATATAATCAGGTCGTCGACCCCACCTGAGCGGGATATTCGCATTTGATGCCGCACAGAACAAGCCCCCCTTCCATTTTCCAAGAAGGGGGGCGATCTCGTCTAGGCTTGGACCTGACCCGATGACGACGGCCGGTGTCTTGTAGTCCTGCTTCGGTTCCGCACTGATGCTACAGTTTTCAACCTGGAAGTCATTCAGGATGCCTTGGTAGTTCATGAACGCGTTGTTGACCCACCAGGGGAACCACGCGTCCATTATCCCGTTGTTTCTCTCATCGACCGTTTGGGTCAGGTACTCGCCTTCCAATTTTTTACGACTCCTTGTTCCACATGAATAGTTGTTTTCCTGGCGCCTTCGTCATGTCTCCCAACAGGTGGAACGTCATGGCAATTCCAGGGAACGCCTCGGCCATGTTGATCGCAACATCCGAAGCTCCGATTCTCTTGGCTCTTGGTGCGACGAACTGCAGGGATTTCCCGCTGTCGAGTATGTGCACGAGCCGAAGCTCGGCCTCGATGTCGAAGAAGATCCCTCCTGCAAGTACTGTCGATGCGGTGGCCGACTGGTTGTACATGACAATCACGGTCTCACCATCATCTATGCCGCCACCACCAAGCCGAACGATTGACGATCCGGTAGCTGAATAGTCGGTCGTTGCTGCATACGTCTCGGTGTAATCCGACTTCATAACAACCACCGTACCGGCTTGATAGCCGCCTTTATCAACTGCTACCGCCACGGTTCCGGTCAGAAGCATCTCCTCCCTGAAACGGAACACCGTCGCAGATGCGGATTTGTACGTCGTGGAATTAGGGGCGGTCCTGCTCGTGTACGACGTTGACTGGTCATACACGTAACGCAGTTGAGTATCTTTCAGGTCGGCAATCGTGATGTCGACCTCGCAGGTCTCTCGGAACTTATATGACCCGATGTTGACAGGAGAATCGTCATACCCGAACTGGATCGTCTCCTTCGCGTACCGGATCATCGCCTGGCTCCTCGGGGAACCAAGCCGTACCGTGTTCCAATATACCTGGACGGGGCCAACAGGCAGAAACTCGTTTGCGGCTCTGCTCATATGATTGCCCTCCGCGTAAACATGGTAAACTCAAGAACCTTCCCGTAGGCATCAAGCTGCGGGTCGAACATCTCTTCCGGTTCCCGAGTTAATACGAGCCGAATGGCGTAGGTCGTACTCAACCCCGCCTTCTGGTGATACAGGTAGATGATCCGCTCGGCGATCTGCTCGTACGCGTTCGTCTTCGCCCATATCGTGACGGTCAGCAACCCCGTGGCTGCTATGATCATCCGATCTATCGGCTCTGGGACTCCAAAGTTCATGGTGAGTACTACTATGGGTAACTGCGGACTCTCGGGCGGAACGGCGTAGTACGTCTTCTTGTACTCGTCGACAGGCTCCCCCAATAGTTCCAGGTAAGCCGTGTCTTCCACGAGCGCATCACGTATCGCGTCCTTGATTGCCGATATCATATTACCCTTCTCAGTACTCCACCGAGGATCTGGATAAACTCCTGAGCGTTTTCCTGCAAGGCCGGTCGCATGTACGGGAACGCTCTACTTCGGGGCGTGCCGAACTCAACAGATGCGGCGTAATTTATCGTCGGACTTCCTGCGTAGACAAGAATCTCTGCCCCGTCCGTGTACACTCTCACTTTCCCGGCCCGAATTGAACCCGTGAGGTTCCCCGTCCAATCATAGTATCGCGGGTACGGGTGTTCAACCCTCTCCGTTAAACTCGCTGGTCTCGGGTGCTTCGCTTTCGCGTGCTTCACCACGACGTTTGCCGATACCTGCAAGCCTATCGCTATCGCGGGGTTCGTCCAGTCCTTGACCTTCCGTAACTTCCGCTGCACGTTTCTTAGGCTTATCGGGTCCACGTAACCTTCCAACATCGTAGAGTACCCCCCGGTATATGAACTGCTTGATTCCGGCACGTACCATGCCGTCAAGCGTCGTCTTCGTGATCTTTCCTGGTAAGGTCATCTCCCCTTCACCTTCTCCGCCCACACTTCCTTATGGTCCTCGTATCCGTCGATCCGCTTGATCTCGTAGTAGTCGTTCACCGTCCCAGACTCATATGCCCGGTCTCCCACCTTTATCGTAGAAGTCCACGGCCAGACGATCTCGTGCGTGACAGCGATAACCTCGCCTCGCGCATCGCGTATCAACTGGTCGCCTCTCGGGTACTTCGGAAATATCTGAACGGTCGCCGACTCTATGAACTGCAGATCCTCATAGGTAGAAGATCGAGGTACGGGCAGTTGTAGCTTCTCAAAGTCAGCCAGGACGACACGATAGACCTGGACGGTAGCCGCTCCGCTATCGCTTATGATCGTGTTCGTGTCATCCCGCCAACTCATTCTGCTATGTCCCCTACGTACTCGCTGATGTCGTTCCCGAACTCATCCACGTCGTAGGCGATGTGCCGGACGTCCTCGTAGGGTTCCAGCTCCGCCTGCTTCTGGTAGTGCTCTCGGGCTTTCATCAGCGCGTTGAGGATCTGAGACTTGGAGACGGACTTATCACCGACCTTGTAGTCGGCTATCGAGTCTGGATCGTCGAGGATCGTGCTGATCTTCGCGTCGATCTTAGCCAGGATGTCCGTCACCGTGCTCATGTGTCTTAGCTACCTGCTCCGGTACTTTCTATAACAAAGCGATTAGTCACCGCTCCACAACCTTCCATGAGTCGAGCTTTCCATCGATAGATTATGTCTCGCTCGAACTCTTTCTCGTTCCCCGCCTTCGCCTGCATCACCTGCAGCGGGAAGACCTGAGTGAGAACGAACTGCTTTACGAAGTCTCCGATCCACCAGTAGGCGGACCCTTTCTTGTTGTCGATCCACGAGGTTGACTTCGGAGCCACCCGCCCCGACCAGATGCTGGTCGTTCCGGCAGGGATCGTGAGCTGTACCGACTGCCCACTCCTCAGGATCTTGGCCGCCACGCCTTCCAGCGCTCTGGCGGTGAGCAGCACCTTCGGCTCGACGTGGATGTACTTGCCTTTCTCGTCGGTGAATCCGGCAAAGTTGGTGATCGCGGCATCGAGGTCGGTCTCGTCTACCAACGTATCCACGATCAGGTTGTCGAGTGTGGCGCTGCTATAGGGGTCTGTCGAGGTGTTGCTGTACAGCGTCGCAGCCGTTCCAGCAGGACGCCACGCGGCGTACTCACCTGTGTTCGTCAACCCCAGGACGGCGGTCAAGATAATCTCTTCGTGTTTGTATCGAGCGGCTTCACCGATCCGCTGCGCACGCAGGATCATCTGCCCCGTCTGGTCAAACTTGACCATCTCTTCGGTGAGAGAAATCAGGCGACCGAACTTGCGGTTCTTCACCTTGTGGTATTTCTCTCCGATGGAGCTCTCCTCATAGTCCATGCCCTCGCCGACTTCCTTCAGCTCCATGTCCTCGGAGAATCCCACGAGGGTTTCTTCCTTGAGCGAGGACGGGAGCACGCGCACCAGGCTGTCACCCACGCCGTATTCCAGCGTGTAGGCTTCCTGGACTATCTTGTTGATCAGAGCACCCGTGATCTTGGGGAAGATCGAGGAGTCCAAAGCTTCCTCCAGCTCCACATCATCTTCCGTTATTTTTCCCGAATAGACCTGCCGGTCGGGAGCCAGCCTTGGCCGACCACACGCTTCCCAAAGTCCAAGCAGTGAGAATTCGTGCGTGGGGATCTTGCCCTCGTTGATGAAGTTCACCATCTGTGCAGTGAACTTCTTGTCACCATCGGCCTCACGGAGTTCCTGTAGTCGTCTCCAATTCATGGTGGCTCCTTACCCTGTGGCACTGATCGTGCGCTGATAGACTCCGGGAAGGAAGCTGACCAGCGTGTTAGTGCCGGAAGCGCCCTTCGTCTCGGAACATACCGCGACGCAGTTCGTCCACGTTGTGATGACGGTCAACTCTTGCGCCGCCGTGATCTTGAACCGGATTCCGAATCCGTGATCGTCACTGGCGGCAGCGGGGAACTCGAATACCGTGCCGTGTCCGATCTCGGCGAACTTGACCTTGGTCGCCGTCGGATCGGTTGCCGGTGAAGCCTGCATGGCCACACCAACCAGGGCGCTCGCGTCGCCTGAAGCACCTACCGGCGTAACAGACTCGTTCGCCGTCGTGTTGTGCTTTAGCATGTCACCCATCTCGATGGCAACGGTTCCGCTTTTCTTGATCCACCGCAGAACGAGGGGGCCTCTTCGAAAACGATAAACACTCGCCATGTTTAGCTCCTCATCGCCTTTTCGTACTCGCCGGGTTCGGTTGACTTGGTCTCATCGCTTTCGAGCACCTTCTTATCGTCGCCCATTCCCCTCACGCCCTTGGAACCGGCCTCTACGATCTTCTTTCGGTCCTCCAGCATCTTCTTGATCTCCTCGTCTTCCTTCGCCGACCGCAAGCTCTGCATGAAAATCTCTGAGACAAACTTCTTGTCGAGTTTGCTTTCCTCGATGAAGGAGAGAATCCGCTGCTCTTTGTCAGCGACCTGCTCCTTTAGTTTGTACTTGTCGACTTCCTCTTCGAGCTTTTTCTTGTCTTCCTTCAACTGAGTTACCTCAGTATTCAGGTTCTCGATGGTCTTTGCCTCTTCGAGTTCACCCTTGACCTGCTCGGCGAGTTCTTTTACCAGGTCCGGTCGTTGCTCTCTGAGGTCTTTGAGATTCAAATTCGTATATTCCATTTGATCTCCTTCTTCAATTTCTTCCTCTTCTTCCTCGATCTCTTCCTGTGCCTCATATAGATTCGATGTCGAACCTGGCTCAGTAACGAGATCGACCGAGGCTAGCATCCGTATGTCCTCGACCGCCTCCATCATGTCAGACTTGTCGAGGTGTGTTTCTCCGTAGGCATGGATGCTGTTACCTACCTTATCGGCCATCTGCTCCACGATTGGCTCGAACCACTCGGCATGGCTGGAAAGGTACTCCAGGTCGCCCCGGACCGTACCCTTGTCATCCACTCTGCCGTTTTCGAGAAAACCGAGCACGTCACGCATCGAGCGGACGCCGCGCCGCTCCTTCATCTCGTTATCCGTGGGATGGTCTATGTATACCTTTGCTCCGTTTACCAACCGTGCGACGCTCTCAAGAGCTTTAGGGAGGTACTTCCGTCCCTTCGCATCCCGGAAGGTACGATTGGGGCTTGTCGATCTCAAGATGGCGACGCCGTGTACCTTGTGCGCTTCCTTATCAATACGAACGTCGGTGAGGCCGCCGTCCATCATCGATTCAATGATTTCTCGACCCATGTTCTTCTCCGGTTTCTGTTCGGCAAACTTGCCGATCTTGTATTGCTTAAGCAGTCGGTTGATCTTGGTCTTTACCGGACCCGGAACAGACATTGGCTTCCCGGTTCTCGATCCGCCCACTGCTTGAGCGATAGCCCGTAGTGCGTTTAGGTTGACTTGTCCGGCGGTTGCATACATGCCTGTTGCCGGATTGATGGAGCCAGCACCCTCTTTGTAGGGAAGGTGCCACGTCGACTTTTTCTTCGGATCTTCTATCCACAGGAAACAAGCGGCCGGGAGCTTGCTCTTGTCGACAGCACTCCACGGCCTGTTACTCGCTTCTGCTTCGAGGATTCGGAAAACTTCTGCTTCAAGTTCCTCTACGAACTTGGCGTTTTCTTGGACTTGTTCGATGGTCAATCATACGTCCATCTCACTGTAGTAGGTCGAGTGTGCTGAGAATTGGGAAACCCAACACACTCTATTAAAAACTGGTTATCGTGTAACCAGTTAAGCTGGCACCTGGCTGATGAAGTACTGGGCAATCGCCGTCACCAGCGGGGCGACCACGACCCAGAACTGACTACCGGGAATGTACTGATCTATGATCAGTTGCGCGACCGCTACCAGGAGCAGCAGCCCCTTGCCCGCGATACCCTGCCAGGCTTCTCCCGGCAATAAGCCGAGAACGAACTGCGCGACCCACGTCAACCCTGGCATCAGGATCGCCCAAAGCGGTATCGGCGCACCGAGTATGTCTGCCGCAGCCGCGCCGAAGGCTACCGCCAACAACAGAAATTTTCCAACCCATTTCTGCCATGTCCAATCTTTGAACATAATTCCCTCCTACTGTATTTTATACCGGCTCAAGTATCAACCGGTACCGTTGCCCGATCTTGAAGAATCCAGCAGCTTTCTCGTCGACGAATACGATAGACATGGTGTCGGGGTAGTTCGAGATCCGGGAATCCCGCTCAAATGCCAGCCTCACCTGTATCGTCTTCTGCTCGGGCGGTGCCGGGACGCTGTTGTCCGGTAGTCGCTCGATCTTCTCGTATGCCCAGACTGGTAACTCGATCCTCGCTGCCATATTCCTGTCTCCTGTATTCGACCTCTACCACTTATAGCGGTAGTGTCCATTCGGCGTGACCTCGATCCGGTCTCCCACGCCCTTCAGTTCCCCACCGGCGGACCGGACTTCCTTGCCTTGCTTCTTCACCCAATCGAAGAACTTCTGCGTCCAGATCCCGTTCCGCTCGCGTCGTTTATCGCGTTTCATCTTCCCCTCGGGATCTTCCTTCAACAGCACGACGGCCGCTCCGGCCTCAGCAGGCGACGTGCCACCTGTGAGCTTCATTCGCCGCTCGAATATCTCCTCCGGGGACACGGCCCTCACCCCTGCCGCATGTGCGGAAGCTTTTATCTTGTTCCGCTCGATGACGTCCTCTATCGTCTCGCCGACGATCTCTTCCTCTGCTTCGGGAACGTAGACCTCGACGTCATCTTCGAGGGAACTTGCCCTTTGCGGCTTTGTCTCTACGCCGATTGTATCTTCGGCCACTTTCACGTTCTTGTCACTCACTCTGTCACCTCCATACTGATATTATCGGTTATACCACAACCGCTGTGGGTGTTTCAAGCCAGCTCTTGAACGGTACAGCAACCCAAAAGCAAATACATTGGGCATGCGGGATATCCGGGAACGCATCTGGTGTATAGACTCCGGGGCCGTATCCCACGTCCGACGAGGCGAGATCATCGCAGATGTCCATTTCCGGATGTGCATCCGATAGCATCCACTGCATCCCTTCGGCCCACGGCATCTGCTTCACGTACTGCACGGCTGCGTTCCGATACGCCCGGTGTAGCTCAGTTCGTAGTACTCGCTGCGCGTTCTTCGCCGCACTCTTATATACGCCCCTTCCTGGAGGGTTCTGCTTGAAGAACGCTCGCCACTTCTTCGTCCTCATGTCCACTGCCGGTAGGTGCATGAAGGCCCTGATCTCCTGACTGATCTCAGCAGCGGACTTGCCTTCCAACATCGCATCTGCGAGATAGGTCTTCATCGAAAGGAGCTGGATACGGTTAAGTTCCCAGATCCTCGCACTCAGCTCCACGCCATCGACCGAGGTCCGCATCGCGTTGATCGCCTCGAAGTTCATCGACGTGAACATAGGTGAGTCAGGAGCCAGGAGGGTGAGGTCGTATCCTTTCAGTGCCGTGCCGAACAGATACCGGCCAGCGGCTATCTGGTCGTTGATCGACTGCCCGACCACCATCTCCACCGAGTCGCTGATCTTCTTGGTCACGATCTGGTTAAGCCGCACGACCTCTTTCTGGATCTCATTCCCGATATATACAGCACCGAACAGCTCGGCACTTGACCCGAGCCCTGATACCTTGGAGCCGATACGTGCCGCTGCTTGCTGGTAACTCTTGATGATAGATGCTTCAGTCTGTGCCTCGATCTCCAGCATCATGTTGCGCCCACGACGGACGAGCAGCTGCATCGCCTTTTGTATTTCGGGATCTAGGGGATTAGGCATCTTCTATCCTCATTTTATGATGATTCCCATATCTGCGGCCATTTTCCTACCTTGTTCGATTCCGCAATCGTTCAGATCCCATATTTCACTAAGCCGTTTTCTATCTTTATCGGGCAGTTTGAAAGGAACGGGACGCCCGACACAACTCAACATCGTCACCCTGTTTCCAATCCCGTATGTCCTACGTTGCAAAACATAATAGTAATCGTCGTCATCGTACTGATCGGTCCATCCCAATAGCCGAACAAGGTCAAAATCAGCATGCATGATTTCATTCCGATGTTTATCAACAAACCTCTGGATGCTCGGTTCAGGATCAAGCGGACTAGGCAATTCTTTTTATTCCTTTTGCGAACATGTCATTATCAGACATCTCTTTTGTCACAACAAAATCCCGGCCATACATATCCATGTATGCTCCGGGCTGTATTCTTGTCTCTTCCTTGTGGTTCCCGTTGATCATCCGGTATGCGACGTGCCGGGCATAGATCGTCGGAAAATGCGACTTCAACCACGGCGGCAAGTTCGTAGCACCGAGTGGTATGCGCCTAGCTGTGCGTCTCATCCTGTGCATCAGCCGCTTGCGGTCACCCCTCTTTCCCATCGTACACCTTCACCGCCTCGATCTCGTAAATATCGTAACATGTCGCAGGGCGTATCTTGTTCTGTTGCTGTGCCTCAAATATCGCATCTTCTTTGTAGTAGCAAATACGATAGATTTCACAATTATCCGTTCCGGCAATTTCTGATAAAACAAAATATAATTTCATTCTGCCTTCTCCGTCTCCGGGTCCTCTTCGTCCTCAGGGGTCTGCTGTGCCTTCGACCGCGCTTTCAGATACTCCTCGTCTCCTCTTTCCTCGTCGCTATCGCCTTCTTGCTCGGTCGCCATCTCTTCCTCTTCCTGCTTCAGCTGCTCCATCTCGTAGTCGTAGTCGAGGTCGAGCCGAGACGCTGCCGTGCGGTTACTTATCCACCGCTGGTTCGACTGGAGCACGTATGCCTTGGTTTCCTTCTCGATCTCGCGGTGTATCAGTTCCGGGAACGTGATCTCGACTTCCGTGGAAGTCTCCTCAAACGCCTGCACCTCTACGGGACGCCGTTCACCCGTCTCCGGATCCTCGGCCTCCAGCTCTATCGTGATCTCCTCTTTCGCCGGGATCTCTCCCGCCTTTATCCCTGCGGTGATGACCTTGGCGAGGATCTCCTTGAAGTGCACGCTGAAGAAATCCTGCCAGTCCATGAACTCGCGTACCCCTGGGGCTTCTGCCACTAAGGTGCTCGCGTAGTTACTATTCGAGCTATCTGAAGTCACCATGAACTCCGGTAACCCCGCACCAGCGCTTATGGCCAGTAATATACTGCGCCCGTCTTCCTGCACGTCGGCGGCCTGGAGATTCGGGGACAGCATCTTGTAGTCCACTCCCTTGCTGGTGGTGAGCACAGACACGCCCTCTGGGGCCTTCGCGTACTCCGTGTTGTCCGACGCCTTTCGCTTCAGCGTCTTCTGCGCGTTTACCAGCGAGGCGATCTGGTCGCCCGTGCCGGTTATCTGCTTCACCAACGCTATCGTGGCCCGCACTTTATTGAGCTTCATCCGATCCCGCAGCCAATCCTTGTACATCTTCAGGTCCGGCAACATCGCCTCAAGATAAGAGCGCCCGCGCTTCACGTCGGAGTCGACCATGATCTTGATGTGCTGCACGTCCTCGGCCGGCACACGCTCCTCCTTGTACCAGTACGCCAGGACATCTTCCACGTCGTCGGGATTCGTCTCGATCCCATAGGTGACGTTATTTTTCGCCTTCTTGTCCTTCGGTTCCGTGACCTTTCCAGCGTCCATGAACCGCGTGAGCAACATCCCGGTCTGGTCTGGAAAGAAACGGATGAACGCCTCGCCGTCACGCATCGTCCGCCGCACGACCTCCTTCTTCCGTAGGTCCATCCGGTTGACTCGCCAGAACGTGTCGAGCCATCGCTTCACCATCGGATTCTGTGATATCGGCTGAACGTCGAACCCGCGCCCCACGATATACTTCTCCATGAGCCGCAGGATGTTCCTCGCGTGCGAGTTCCGATAGAAGAACTCCATAGCGACTTCCCGGAGCTCCCCGGCCTCCGAGGCATCCAGTTCCTTCGGCGACGTACCGAGTATCGTCCAGTCGCTCTCGTCGATATCCTCAAGCGTCTTGCGCTGCGCTCTGTTGGGTGATAGCAGCCGTTCGTAAATCTTCTGCAACAGTACGGCCTGCCGTGCCTCGGTCAGTGCTATCTGCCTCTTAGCTTTCAGTAATTCAAACATTCTCTCCTGCCCTTCGCCGGAGTGCCAGCTCCCGGTCTTTCCTCCGTAATTCCTCGACCTGTTCCGGACCCCACTGTTTCGTTTTAATCAGCCCCGTCGTGTATCGTAGGTCTCTGTATAGTTTCGCTCCGTCTTCAGTAAGGTATCTCTTGCTCTTGCAATAATTGTACAGCTCTGTGCCTGGATAAGGTGTGGCAATATAGATATGCCTGTCCGTCAGCGGGAGCGAGTTCGCATAGTCGACGGTCTCCTGCATCTGTTTAAGGCTTTCCCCCGGCCACCCGATGATGAAGAACCCACAGACCTCGATCCCATTCTTCATCAACCAATCGGCTATCACTCTCGCTTCCTTCGGCTTGATCCACTTGTCGAGGATGTTCATGCGCTTGGCGGTCTCTTCCACCCCGGTCTCAAACGCCAGAGACACTCGCCAGCATCCGCTGTCTGCGATCTCGGCAAGACACTTGGAGAGACCTCGAATCTCAATCCCGTTGGGTGTAGACCAGTGGACGTTGTATCGATTGAAAAGGCTGATAATTTGTTTGAGCCGTTCAGGCTGTAAGGCGATATTGTCATCTTCGATAAAAAGTTCATGTATCCCTTTCCCCTCGAGGTACTTCAGGTAACGGTCGATCCACGATACCGAGAATGAAACATACTTCTCCCATACGTTCTGTACACCACAGAAAGCACACTGTCGCACGCAGCCTCTAGAGGTCTCGAACGGGATCCACCGCTTCGTCATGCTTCGAAGATCGTGCGGCTTGTCCTCTTCCCAATATCGGTTTAGCTCCGTGAGTGCGAAAATAGGATGATGGATCTCGCCCTTGATTTGAAATTTCAAGTGTTCGGCTATCGCGTGCTCGCCCCAGCCTTTCGCCACGAACGTAACGCCTTTCGGAGGTTGGACAACCTGTGCATGAAAACCACCGGCGATCACTGTACCGCATACCGCGCGTGCTTTCTTCGCTACCTTCATGTAGTCGTCATGCTGGATACTGAACTGTACCGATATACCGATCACATCCCACTTATTCATCCGCAGGGTTTCGGTGAGATCATCCCCGGCGTGCATATCGCAAACGTGAACCCAGTTGTCGGTATTCTCCACGATGTTCGTTCGCATGGACCACAGGCCGAGCGGCGGCATCACGCACCGCTTCTGGGTCTCGGCCGCGGGCTCAGGTAGCTTGATTAACAGAACTCGTTGCACTCGGTGTCCCCGATCCCTGCACCTGCTCGCTCGGCATGGGCTCCCCGGATATCTGGTAGGCGATGTTCTTCGCAACGGGCGATTCGTAGCCCCGCTGCTTCAGGACGTCGATATTGTGGTTGATGATCTCCTTGGAGTGACCGAAGTAGATGATCCCTGTCTCGTCCGCTTCCGTCACCCCGCTGGCCATACGGATAGCCTTGCCCTCGCAGGAAGACTGGGAGCCCCCCTTCTTCAGGCAGGCGGCAAGGGCACTGTTGGCTACGTCAACCCACTGGCGCTTACCCTTCGCTGAGAGCCCTTTCTTGTGGCTATCTACATCCGCGATTGCCCACGGCATAATCAGGCTCCTTTCCCCTTATTTCGCTCGCCCTGTTCCTTTTCCGCTCCCACCGCCTTTGCCGTATCCTGGACCACTTTTCGTTCCGGGCCCAGTGTTACGTCCCCCGCGCTGACCTCCCGACATACCCTTGCCACGCCCCCGACCATCTTGCGGCCTGTTTTGTCCTCTTGGATTCTTTGCCATTTCTTACTCCTTGTTCCTATTATCGGTTTTTTATGCCCAGGATGGCGTCTGCGGCTGTCTGGCGGTCGCGGTCATTCCACTTGCTCTCAGGAACCATCGTCCCGCAGGCTTGGCACTCGATCATCGCCTCGTTCATTCTATAATATAGATGCTTACATCCACAGAAAGGGCAAGGGCGGTACTTGGTATTATCGGCTACTATCTTTTCTGGAAACGTCATAGCAGACGGACATAGAATCGTGGCTGACGGCATCCCTGTTTCTATTTTATTTGTACTATCAGTTGTCCACGCTGTCCCAGGAATATCAATCGATGATGATGCTCCAGGAAATAAAGGTTGAGCATTAGTCATCCCCGTAATTCCACTCACTTCTTCACCCTCGCCAGTTCCTTTATTCCCATCAGGGTAGCGGCCGCACTCTCCTTGTCTCGGGTGTTCCACGCTTCCGCGAGCTTGTTTAGCGTGTCTACTTCTCCAAAAGCCGGGCCAATTCCCATCCCCATCTTTATCCCGCAGCCAAGGCAGCATATCTCCATATTTATTATATCAAATTCGGCTGGATATCCACAAACGGGACATTCTCGCAACGTTACCGATGCTTTGATCTGTTCCTTATAATTCATCTTTGCCCTCACATAGCTAAGCATTAGAATACCGGAGGGGTGCCGGTCGGCCTTCCGGCACGTGAAACCCCAAACTTGTAAAGGAGGATGATCTATGAAACGAAGAAGTGGAATCCCATGAGACTTTTTCTTGGCCTATCACGCGGTCCCTCCGGTTATTTTATTCCTTCTCCAAAGCCAGCGCGTAAATGGGAAGCATCTCTTTCCCGGCGCATATCTCGCAGACCGTTATTTCTCGCTCTTCCCCAACACGCTCGGCCATGTCCTCGTCTGCTCCCATGACCTGAGCAAGTTCGGCGTGGCCCCCTAGAAACGTCGCAAGCCCATCCTGCCGTGCAACGGCCTTGTAGTCTATCCCCCATCTCTGGAACTTCACTGTCCAGAACAGAGGAAGACCACTCGTGTCTATTTTTCTATGACAGATATCGCACATAACATGATCTCTAAATTCTTTCTCTTTCATCCATTCCTCCTAAAAAGGCGCTGCCTGGTATGACCCAGGATAGACTCTGCGGATGGACAGGGCGCCTTAAAGTCTTCTCCGCGCTCACAGCGCCTCTATTTATCTAAATCCTAATTGTTGCCGTGCCATATTCCGCATCATTGGTGCCATGCGGTATACATACCAGCCACAATTCGTTGTTGAAACTTTTCCACATCCTGAAATTAAATCATCTAAATCATCATCAGAAAGTGCGCGAATGTGGTCATACATGGCATCGGCAACTTTATCCATGATGTCTTTCTCTCGACGCAGAATTTTTATCTTTTCCATTTTTCCCTCCTAAAATAAACCAGCGGCAGGGCGGCTTCCTTACCCTGCGGTACGTTCGACTTTAGGTCTCAAGCTCCCGGAAGTAACCGTACTTTCCTCAAACTCCATATCGTCCCCTAAATGAAGTGGCCTTCTTCATTCTGCCTTGGGCCACGCTGGTTTATTTTTCTACCCATCCTCTCAAATCCGACTGCACGTTGTTCTCGTGATGTATGATCGACATGGTTGGCCGTAACTTCCGTATTATATCACATATCTGCCCTCTCCACCAGTCGGCACTTACGCAGGGCCTCTGTGTCCCATCGGTCCAATAGCCGCCATAAAGATCCCCTCCACCGAAGTCGAACCCGTATAGGTCGATTCTGTCGTACCCCTCAACGATGGCCTGGTACAGTAACATAGGCCCGGTCGACACGGGCTTCATCCCGACGAACCTCACCGTGCCGTCGATGTGCGGTTTGTAGGCAGGGAACAGCACCCGCCACTTCTTGACGTGGACGTACCCGTCCTGCTTGGCGAACCACTTCTGGATATTTATGGCCAAGGCCGCTACCTCTCGATGAACGGTCCCTATGGTATGGATCGGAGGCAGAATGGCGAACTCCATGAAGGCGTAGTTGCAGACCCAGATATCCCCCGCATAGTCCATCGGCCGGTTGTTCCGTCGTGACTGGCCATTACCGAGGATCGTTACGCTTTTCATGCTTCCCGCACCCTCATTCTTCGTCTCTGTTTCTTGGTAATTTTGACCTTCGGGTCCTTCCGCCTCCAGCCGTCGCGTCGCTCCTTGTACTCGTTCGAGATTATCTCCCCCCGTATCCAGGCAGCCTTATCGTTGCAGTCACATCGCTCAGGTTTTCGTTCGGTCGTGACCAATATCTTTCCACACTTGTTGCACTTGAACCTTCTGACCTTCATCATATCCCCCTTTTAAAATTGCCAGCGCGGGGCCTTGCGGCGCTTGTTTTTTATTATGTGAAATATACCGGCCCGATTGTCTATATAAATATCTATTAGGATTTTTAAATATGATAATCAGTTTTCCACCCTCGCCCTTCCGAGCCGTCTTTTCACCGTGGGTCACGCTGGCAACAGTTCTCCTCTCTCCATGGTCTCGTACCCGTATCGCTCGTATATCTTCATCCCACATACCGAGTGGTATACGCTTCCCCTGAACCCGACCGCGAGCTTGACCGAGAGTTTCTTCCCGCACTTCTCGCACCGCACACGGTGAACACCCATCCGCTTGATCGCCTCGATGAGGTCCATATCAAACTCTTCAGATCGCTGCGCTGCCTTGTAAGCCTGCCAGGTATGGAGGTACCGACGGTCGTGCTTAGTCACTCCGCCCACTCCTCCATCACGAACTCCTTCTGCACCTGCGCCAGGCAGTACACGAAGGCGTCGCCCTTATCCGGGCTTCTCCCGAACTCCTTCTTGAACTCGTCCTTGGGCTGCACGATGAGCCGCCCGTCGCTCTTGGTTCCGTACTTCATCCCGGTGAGGTCCTCGATCAGCTCGTCGTCGTCCGGTATGCTCATCACCCCGCTTTCCTTGAAGTTACGCTCGAACAGCTCTCGTGCCTGCCACCACATCTCGGCACGACGATTGAAGAACTTGCGCTCGTTATCCGCCTTGCGTGCCGAGTCGATCCCGTATACCGTGTTGAGCTTCAGCTGCCCGTTTAGAAGCAACTCGGCCAGGCGGTCGTACACCCCGGCTCCCACGCCGTTCGCGTCGACCTTCAGCACCTGCGCTGGCATAGCGTTGACTATGTTTGTTACGATCCCGCAGGTCTCCATCGTGTTCGTCTTCCCCCATACCTTCACGACCTCGAACTGGTATCCGCTACGGCGAAACAGCACCGACCGGTCGTCCCCCATCCGTGCAACGTCGAGTCCGTACTCGATCTCCCCGTTGGTGTATATCGCCTTGACATCAGCTCCACGAGCTCGCTCTGCCCATGACAGCGGGATCACGGCGTTCCCACCCTTGTCGCTGAACTCACCGAGTATCTTCGTCTCCCACAAATAGGGGTTGGTTTCTTTCCACTGCCAGCGGTCGAGGATCCAGTCCATATCGGCTATCGGGATATCTGCCACCGCCTCCGCGGGCCACTCGCTTCCCGTTCGCGGCTTTCCCCAATCGTAGAGCTGGTTGTTGATCGACTGCTTGTACTCCTTCGGCACATCCTCGACGGAGACAAGCGGGCTGTCCCATACGCTGAACTTGAACGACTTCCAGTTCCGGCGCTCGGTGCTGTGGTGCTTGCGGAACGGACACTGCTGGTCCGCCCCATCCGTAGTACTGATCTCCAGCATGTGACAGTCACCGATCATGGACCCTTCCAGGGCGTTGTACGTGTCCTCCGGTATCCCCTTCGCCTCGTCTATGATGAACAGGATATGTTGTGCGTGCCAGCCCTCGATGTTCGTCGTCTGGTCCGTGGAGAACCCGATCATGTACCAGCCCGCCTCGATCTTCACGTCTACGGTCTGGCAGTCTCCCTTCAGCCGGCCGGGGAACTTCTGGTACAGGGTGCGGATCTCCTTCCACAACAGTTTCGCTACCTGCCTGTGGGTGGGTGCCGTGGTAACTACCACCGAGTTCTCGTATAGGTTTAGGAACGCCACGGCTACCGCTCCCGCCACGGTGGTTTTGCTGATACCGTGACAGCCACGTACCGATGTGCGCTTGTTGTTGAACACGCTTTCCGTGACCATCTTCATGCCGGACCACATCCGCATCTCCATGACGTCCTCGATGAACAGCCACGGATACCTGCGGTACCAGTCGAGTAGTTCGCCCTTACTTCTTGGCGTTTTTACCGTTCCCATATCCTTCTCCCTTGTGTTTCTTCGCCCGGTCGTAAAGCTCGTCTATGATGCTCATGCTCCCCTCGATCTCGTGCTTCGCAGTTGGGAACCCATGGAATTGCTCTATAATTGTTTTGAAATAGCGATGATCTTTTAGCGCTCGGGCTGCGGCGCTTTTCGCTATTGCCTCTTCCATCGTCATCGTTTGTCTTTTACCGTCAATTTGTATTCTTGTCGGTTTCTTCAATTCTTCTTCTAGCGCTTTCAACAAATTGACTTTACCAGAGCCCTTCGGTCGCCCCTTCGGATTACGTACCTCTCCCTTCTTCGCCGGTTTGAGGTTTTCTGGTACACCGCCTTTGCGTGGCATATTTCTTTGTTCTTTCTTATTTCTCAGGTTTTCCCATCTTTCACACTCCCGATATCGGTACATGCAAAATCGGGTTTATCTGGATCACCTTATCATGTTTCCGTGTTTTGGCGATATGAGATCGATCTGATGTCTTTACGATCTCCGATCCCCATTTTTTCTGCAAGAGTTTCAACTGATTCTTTTCGTTTTGAACAGACCGATACGTGGAACACCCTCCTCTCTGCTCCACCTGCCGCACGGAGTAATAGGCCTTATTCACCC
>Ga0307376_10002442_pt1 | contig 18285 bp, 24 predicted proteins | sample TR2MG_FD_202536 | JGI IMG/M metagenome (GOLD analysis project Ga0307376, IMG submission 202536) | Soil microbial communities from Risofladan, Vaasa, Finland - TR-2 | ecosystem: Environmental > Terrestrial > Soil > Coastal area > Acid sulfate soil | place: Finland: Risofladan, Vaasa | collected...
GCGGTTGTGACCTAATGGGCCTTTTTCGGCCAGTTGATTCGAGCATGGAACGGGGCTATTGTTTCTCTATGGGTTTACAACCGGAGCCCCTAGAATCTTATGAACTTCCGCCGATGCCGGGCTATAGACTTCTTCCCCCTGGGGAGCTTCTTCCGACTGGCAGGCCGACAACGCGAAGGGGCCGCGCGGAGCGTAGGGGACTTCCGCCGGGACGAAGATCAAGGTACAGCGAAAAACTTGTACGTGAAATCTTGGATTTGCGCCATGAAGGGCTCGGTGTAAAGGAAGTGGTCGCGAGCGGCCTTTGCACTTCCAAAGAGCTTAGGAATTGGCGATACAAAACAGACCTTGGCCGGAAATGGCGGAGCGCGTATCGTAGTTGGGTATTGGACTGCTTGGAAGAGGCGGTCTATACACTTGGCCAAGGTGAGCTTACCGCGTGGCGGCAGATGATCGTTAAGCGCTGGAAGCGGCTCCCGGCCTCGCCCCGGAGAGTGGTAGTCCGACCACTATGACAAAAAGACCCAGCTTCAGACTATGAAGAGCTATCAAGAAATTATCAATAGCAAGCTGTTCGAGGATGTCGTCCGAGTCGCAGCAAAAACCGTCAACGTTCAAGAATGGATTGAGCTTTCTATGCCCCCTCAGTCTGGATTCATTCAATTGGACTGGAATCACCCGGACAATGCGAAATGGAAGGAGCAAATCAGCCCCCCACGATTTTTTGAAGCCCTTTGGGAAGCCGAACCAAATGCAAGATTTTTCGACACGATTCTTTGGGAGGCCCTCAAAGAAGGGAACGGGGATGCTGACAAAGTCTGGTCCAGTTTTAAAGAAAACTTGATCGGCTACGTCGAGGAGCTATCCACTGTGGAAACCGGCATACGCGTCAGGATTGGCGGCAAGAAAGGACATGAGGGAAAATACGGAACCACTGAAAAAAAGCAACGACGTTGGCAAGATTACCAAGACTATGTAGATTCAGAAAATAAAAGGCATCCGAATTTCAACTTTGCTATGCTACTAGCTGACGCGGCAAAACACTTCCAAGTTTCAAGAAAGACAATCTGGCGCCACGTCAGAAACCCATTGCGACAATAGGCGCTCATTGAGTCCTCTCCTCTAATCTTTTTTTTGCCCTATTGTTGGGACAGTCCCCCCACTGTCCTTTTCGCCTGATTGATCTTCAAAGCATGAACAGACAAGCAAGAGCTAGTGTCTGGCAGGGGGGAGCATGGACAAATCAAATCGTCTGATTTCAGTGAAAGCTGCGGCAGAGCGCCTCGGTGTCTCCATTATCTCTGTCTACCGATGGACCGAGAAGGGGCGTTTGGCCAGTATTAAGCTTGGAAGCCGTCGCCTTGTAAGCGAGCAAGCAATCGAAGCTCTGATCGCGGAAGCGATGGGCGAGAGAAACTAAGGTGTCCAAGAGCCCAGACTCCGGGGCGGCTCTTCTTGAAGAACTCCGCCCCGAGCTTCTCAAAGCGTTTCGCGATATACCGGCCTTTGGGTCTATTGGTTTTCGGGTTCACTTTACCGATGGCGAAGTCTCTCGAATCGAATACGAGGCAAGCCTCTCTAGACGCCTTCAACCCCGAACGGATCGGCGGCCTGTATGAAGTGCGCCCATTTCTCAACATGCAATGCTCCTCTTTGCCCGGACGACTCGACGCTAGACAAGTCCATATGGTATCCAGGAGAACAAGTATGTAAGCGGAACGGCGTTAACTTCGCGGCCGTACAGCGTCGTATCACTCGGGCGGGGATAAGTTTGGAGACTTGCTTTACCGTCTCGATGCTAAGGCGAAATATCCCGATTACGAAGACGCTTCTAGGACTCGACCCAGAGCGCCCCCGCGCGGAGGCTCTTGAATCATGGCTTAGGCAGCACAAAGGCCGGGCGCCGCTTTCCGAGGAAGAGAAGGAGCGGAGGCGGGGAATTATCCGAGGCGTAAAATGCCCGGATGGCTCGCGAAACAGCAATCGGCAGGGGCTTCCAAGGGTATGCCCGGCCTCGGGCTTGGAATTATGCCCTGCCTCAATTCGAGTCCCTTCGGTTAAGCTCTCCGAGGGAGCCGAAGCCCGATGTCTAATTAACAATGTCCACTTGGGGACAGATTCTGAGACATGATAGACTCTATAGGTATCTCCCTGCCGGATGCCTATCTGCCGAGTGACCGCCTCTCGGGGCTTCGGCCGCTCGATTGGGAGGGTAGCTATTTCGGCACTCTCGGGGGGCTCAGAATCACTCAGGGGATAAGAGGTGTCTATATTCGCGGTTCCCTTCCGAAATACTTAAAGGGAGAAAACGCGCTACCGTTGGACCGGCAAGGCTTTCGGGAATCTCTCGGGAAGCTTGAAAAGGAAAGCGGGCTAGACTTGAAGAAAGGCATCGTGTACCAACTTGAGACGGGTTACACATTCCAAGTCAGGGAACCGCCCCGAGAGTATCTAGCCGCATGGGGGCCGCTCGCGCGCTTCAAAAAGAGTACGCATGGCAACGGCGAGACGGTTACACTTGAAAATGGCGGCCGGTCATTCTCGGGGTATGACAAAGGTAAAGAAATGGCCCCGGATGCGTTACCCTGCCCGTTGGAAGGACTCTACGCGCTTCGGCTAGAGTTACGCTGGAAACGTGGCTTGAAGCGCCTTTATGGGCGTCTATTGAATCCTTGGGAAGCTTCGGAACCGAAGCCTTACGCGCAAGCGGTCGATGCATGGGCGGCCTTTTACTATAAAATTCCAAAGTGCCGGGAGGGATGTTTTGCTATGGACGGAATGACGCCGAGTAGATTCAAGGAAACACTTGCGGCCCTTGGACTTCAATCTATCGGCCTAGACCGGGCGGAGATTATCATCCGAGACGGACAAGCATCCGGGGCGTTGAACCGAAGGAACGCTTCACGGATTCGCCGAGATTTACGAGAGCTTGCACGGAATGAGCGAATCACAGATACAGAGCCCTTGACCGCAGAGATAGACGAAAAAGTCAGGGTCGTAGTGCGGGCCGCTTCCTAGTCGGCTCTTTATGATATTTCCCCCAATGAATGAAGGCTACAAGTTAGACGAAATAACGTTGCACCAAAGTTTGCACCATTTTTCATTGTTTCTATCTTGTCATCCTGGACATACAGTGATAAAATCCGAGGTAGGGTGATAAGGCAAAGTCCTTACACCATCACGCTATTAGTCGTTCAGGGTGTAGACATAGAGCGATTTCAAAGGGAATGCAAAGCGGCGTATACGTGGTTCGGGACCAAGAGATCGGTGGTTCAAATCCACTCAGCCCGACAAGGAGTTACGTGAGGTAAGGGACTGGATTTCGGCACTGTTACTTGATACTGTTACTGAAACGGAGTCAAGAATGCGCCGGACCAGTACAAAGAACCGCTTCACGTACGCAACGTTCTCTAGGGCGGCCAGCAATGGCCGCCCTATTGTTTATGTCCGCTTCATCGACACGGAGACCGGCGAGATCATCGCCACTCGCTCCACGGGCATCGAGGTCGACAAGACACCAAAGGCTACAGAGAAGGCAATCAAGCCGAGGATCACCGAGCTGCTTGCCGAGCTTAACCTGGACGCGATCGCGAAGTCGAGGGACAAGGCTCGTGACGCCAACCTGGCGGATGATGAGCGACTCGCGGAGAAGTCGGTCTTCGACTTCGTGAACTGGTTCTGGAGCGACGCCAGCTACTACATCGTGGAGCGCAAGGATGCCGGTCGTCCACTCTCTAGCGAGTACGTCGAGACGTCGAAGAGCTACGTTCGGACCACGATCAAGAGTTTCACCGAGTTCAGGCTAACGTGCCTGCGCGATGTGCACTTGAGCATCATCGAGGCTTTCGTCCGCAAGCTTCGCCGTTCCGGCAAGTCCCGCGATGTCATCAAGAGGAACATCGACGCGATCAGGACACCCATCAACTGGGCGCAGTCTCGGGGCCTCGTCGAGTCGCCCTTCGACTTCAAGTCGATAGTCCTGCCCGAGAGGACCAACAGAGAGCGTGGCATCCTCACTGAGGACGAGATCAGTCAGATCATTGCCCTTCCCTACGCAAAGCCCTGGAGCGAGAAGACGGGCAAGGCCAAGGTAAGCATCTCCCCTCGACCGCGCCTTAAGGGCAAGGCGACCTACAAGGACCCACCCCTCCTCGATGTCCGACAGAAGGCGGCCATCCTCCTGGCCCTTTTCGCTGGTCTTCGTCGTGGGGAGATACGCGGACTTCGTTGGGGAGACATCGACCTGACCACGAAGCGGATCGATGTCCAGCACAACTACGTGCGCTTCGATGGAGACAAGGCCCCCAAGAAGGACTCCACCGGCGTCCTCCCTCTCGCTCCCGAGATCGAGGCGATCCTCGACGACCTCCAGATCCTATGCACTAAGCTTGGCCACACCAAGCCCGAGGACTTTGTTCTACCCGGTTCCACGAGAGAGGAAGCTGTCAGCGATGTTACGCTTCGCAGAGGCTGGGAACGTGCCCTTGAGGCGATCGGCATAGACGAGGAGAAGAGAAAGGCCAGGAATCTCGTTATGCACGGGGCCCGGCATTCGTACACCACCAGGCTTCTCGATTCCGGCGAGCTCAGCCCCGCCGAGGTGGCCAAGCTCACGAGGCACAAGGATCTCTCGATGCTCTCGCGCTACGGTGGCCACGTTCAACCAGAGACGATCGAGAAAGGCAGGAAGGCACTTAGCATGAAGAAGGGGAGGAAAGACTGATGGCAAGCTCGGACTCGAACCGACTCCCATTCGGGAATGCACCCAAAGACGATGAACCAATGCCGCTCATCCCTCCCCTTCCCGATTTCCAGGTTCTCGTTATGAGGATCAGGCGACAGGCGGACAAGGCCAAGACCATCGAAGCGAGGGCTGGCTTCATCGACGTGGGAATCGAGGAACTCAAGCAGATCAAGGCTGAAGGGTGGAGACAGTACCACGAGCTTGTCGCACAGAATCGTCTCGACGACCCCGATCCATTTTGGAGCTATGATTCCGACATCGATAAGGCGATCAGCGAGCTTGAGATTCTTCGACGACGCTTGATCCTCGAAGAAGCCGATCGAAGCGCTCCGGCTCCCGCAAGGCGAGATGAGGTCGCTCAATCAGCGTCCGTCTTCGCCGCTGCGAGCGCAAGCCCTATTTCTGCTGCCGATCCTCAGGCAGCGCCGCCCGAAGTTATGGATATCAAGCAGCTCGCCGTTTACCTCAAGGTCTCCGAGTCTTGGCTTTACAAGAACTATGAGTCGGAAGGCATACCCCACTTTTGGCTTGGAACGAGCCTACGATTCCGCAAGGACGAGATCGACGAGCGCTTGAGGGCGAAGGGAAAGGCAGGGTCTGATGCGACTTCTTCCCCAGAGGCTGAGGAGAGCCATACCCATCACGCAACACCCAAGCGAAGGGAAGATAAGGAACGAAGCAAGGCCACGCCGGTCCCTGATGATGAAGATACGGCAGTGGATCTCAGCAAGCTCCCCGAACCCAACCAGAGGATTGTTTCCATAGTCGACAAGCTCATACCAATGCTGTGCAATAAGGTACTTCTCCACGTTTCAGAGGCCGCAAAGCTTCGAGAATGGCTTCTATACAATGCCCCCGACCGAAGGTCACAAGATCGGGTTAGATGGCCTAATGATGATCGGAGATCCCTCGCCACCTTTATCGTGCTCTGTCAGCATGCGGACATCATCCATCTGCCTACGAATCCGAAGAGATCAAGTCCGAGATACTCTGTGGCCCTGAGGGATGGATTCCGCCTGGCGAGTGGATCAATCACACAGGAGATAGTCGAGAGTATTGATCGGTCGCACTTGGCCCCTTTGGAGAAGCACGTCAGCAACTTCGAGGCTATTCTCGCTGATATGGTCAGAACAGACATTGATCCGGGCAGGCCTTGGCCGCATCAACTCTTCTGTTCGCTTCAGACATACTTCGGAGAGATTGATGGTTCGCCGGATTATAAGGCGCAAGCCAAGAAGCTTGAGGGAGTCTGTAAGGCGATCGACATGAGCCTTATGCGTATCTTCTTTGACGTCTCAGTCGAACTACCTGAACTGTTCAGCTGAGTTGCTATAGTGCTTTGGTGGTCCTCAATGACATCCAGAGCCAGGTTTCATTCATAGATTTCGTTCTCACCCCCCTGCCCTTACACCTCTACTTAACCCACCTGCACAGACCTGCACTGGCCTGCATCCCTTTCGATGCCTCGCATTGCTCGTCGAAAGGCGACGCGCTAACTTCACGTCGTCGAGAGTGGCAGAGCGATGTTATCGATCGGCCGACTCATGAAAGAGTTCCCCGCGTTGACAGAGGGCGTGGGGAAGGACATCGATCAGCAGGAGGACACATGAAGAAGAACAGGAAGAAGGAGTACAAGATGAAGGGCTGGAGGAAGTCCTTCTCCAAGGGGCTTTGGACCAAGATTCCCTCCGCGCTGAGGGAACAATTCTGGGCGCTTCCTCTCGAGGAACGCATCCAGCTTGCTCCTCAGTTCGCAGCCATCGCAGCTTCGTTGGGCCTTACCGACGATGGGGAGGCCGCAATGGCTCTCGTGAGTGAGGATCGGAACCTCGTAGTGGCACAGACGACGCGACTGGCTCAGAACATAGGTCTACGAAGGCTTATGATCGCGCGCCTCTGCGATCGGCTCCGTGAGCTTCGGCTGAATCGCCAGCTCCACGGCTTTGGGTCCTCGGCTGCATATCTCCGGAACGCCGATGCCCGGCTTGGGATGTGCTCCGCCGCCTTTTCCTTCGCCGCCTCTGCCGGTAAGGGAGATCGCCTCTATGGCGAAGAGCTGCGCAATGGTGTCGACGGCGAGACAGGCGTGGACGAGAACTTCCTCGCCAAGTCTCTGGCGAAGCTGGCCATCTACCATAAGGTCCGCACGGCGCGAAGTCCCAAGGAAGCACTCCACGGATTCAAGGTCTACACCTACGAGGTCTTCCGCCGACTCGAGTTTACTGCCGAGCCTTTGGTCACCTTCACGGCCGAGAACAAGAAGGCCGAGGAGGACAAGAAGGCCGCGAAGCTCGAGGCAGAGAAGGCCGCTCTGCTTGCAGGCGAGCCAACCACGGCTAAGGCATCGTCCAAGCGGCGGGGACTTCCCTCCCTCGATGAGGTGGGACCGAAGAGCCCACACGAACTCGCCATTCGGCGAATCATGGCCCATGGTGGCAAAGTCCACATCCTCTCCTCGGCCATGCCCGAGGCTCTCGCCGACATCGAGTCGCGCCTCACCCAGTGGCGCCAATCCATCGACGAAGAGAATCGACTCCACTTCCGCAATGGAGCCGCGCCAGACTCCGAGGCGGACATCCTCGTGAGCAAAGTAGCCCTCGATATCGAGGACTACATCAGGGTCAGCAACACGGGCATTGCCGCCAATCGGCGCACACTTGCCATTCTCGTGGCGCGTCTCAGCACCGAACCCTTCTTCTATCCGAGATGGCATGAGGAGTACAACTCCTTCGCCGCTTACGCCAACCAGGTTCTCGGCATCGGTGAGGAACTTCGGGACCTTCTCCGCATCGGCCGCAACCTCCTCCGCTTCCCCTCCGTCCTCGAGGGCCAGACTGGATTCGGGACCGACACGCACTTCTACTCCCTGCGCTACCTCGATCAGGCCGTGGCTAACCACAGGTCCAACCCCGAGCTGATCCGCGCTCGCCTCAAGAACCTCACGACTCGAGAGTTCGCCGAGTTCGCGCGGGACCCCCATTACGACGAGCGCGGCTCCCTTCGCAAGCTGCCGGCCAAACGGGAGGCTCGCGCCGTAGAGCTTCTCTTCGAGGTCAACAACCTGCTTGCCCAGGGGCGAACAGTCAAGGTCGTCGAGATCCTTGCAGAGTCGGAGGGGGATCGTCTCGCCACCATCCTCTCCGCTGTAGAGAATACGCTCCAGGCCAAGGCTCTCGCCGCTTCCGCTTTCGCTTCTTCCCAGGATGCGATCGCGCCAGCAGTCGATGCAGAGCACGCGCCCGCCGACTCCATACTTACTCTGGTGACTGCCCCCCAGAATGAGGTTCTTCGTGAGCACGAGGATGCAGAGGAACACGATAAGGCCGCGTAACCTAGAGGCGTACGGGTTGGGGAAACCTATCCCGTACCAACTTACCCCCAAGTTTGAAGGAAGGAGAGAATGATGCTAGAGAGCTACATCGACAATGACGGAGCTAAGAACGGCGCAGTCGCCCTTCCCGATAGGGTAGAGCAGGATGGCACTTCCCATGTCAGTGTCCTCCTGATTAGGAGACCCGCGTCGTCGCATATGCGAAGGAGCCCAGATCAACCTGCTGACACGCTAGAAGACGCCGCTTAGGCTTTGGCTGCCACTTAGCCACCCCAGACGATGGTCTGGGGTTTTGCTATTTGGGTACCACGTATGAAAGAATCTTATCGTCAAAATGTTTTCAGTCATCACCGTCGATCGACTTTCCTTGGGACGGACACAAGAAGTGCCCGGCCGGATTTCTTCATTGTACCTATTGTCCGAACAACAAGCTCCTGCACTTCCAGGCGCCCTCTGTCTATTGGTAGAACAATACCATCCGTCAGGAGAGTCAGCATGAAGTACGATCTCATATCTGTCAGGTCAAGCCGTACGCCCTACAGGGTCTCTTCCCCCGCCGATATCTTCAAGGTCCTCAAACGCTATTCAAACGCCAAAGCCGAGCGATTCCTTGTCATCTCCTTGGATGGAGCCCACAACGTCATCCGCGTCAGGATCGTCACCGTCGGGCTCGTCAACCGCTGTCTCGTTCATCCGAGGGAAGTGTACATTGGAGCGATCAAGGATAACGCGACAGCCATTGTGGTTTCGCATAACCACCCTTCAGGGTGCAATTCCGCAAGCCCCGAGGACATGGAGCTAACGACACGCCTCCGTGATGCTGGCGCCCTGGTCGGTATACCCCTGTTGGACCACCTTATAATATCCAAGACTGGGTATCTTTCCTTCGTGGAACAGGGACTCCTCGCGCCTGTTCAGCCCGATTGATGGTGCCAAGCAATGGCCGCGTTATCAGCGCAATCGCGTTTTCCAATTCCGCGCTCCTCTGTATCAATGGCCGATCCCTCCGGGTCGGCTAGATTTTACCGCTGTAGTGATACAGATTTTGCAAATTTTAAGCCGACAATGTCTTCAAAGCAATTGTGGACCAATCTTCTCCACAGCGTACTCATTCTTCGTAGCGTCCACCCCGGTACATATATAATATAGACCTATCTACCCGTATACTTCTTCACCTCTACCTACCTCCATCCACTCTGCCAACGATCCTCCACACCTCCTCAGCCAAGGCCGCCTCTGGCCGCCTCACAACCGGCCCAAGAAGCGCCCGTCAGGGCGACGATCCAGGCAGCCTCGGCTCCGCCGCAGTTGCCTCCTGCCCCCTCAGCTCTGCCGCTATTCACGCGCTCCAGACGACGCCCGCCCTGATCCCGCCAGCCTGACGCCCCTTCCCGTCTACACCTTCATGCACGCCCACCGGCCCTGCCCTGGCCGCCGCACGTCGCCTCATGCTCCAACCTTGCTTCCTCTCCCACCATCGCCTACTTCTCCTTGCCTGCGCTTCGGTGGCCCTGGCCGCTATTCCTTGAATACAACCCCACGTCTACCCGCTTCTCGTCGGGCTGGCGTGATCCCGGCCATCCCCTTCCCATTGGAGGCTTACATGCAAGTAGCAGTCCTCGACCCCGTCAGGACCGAGCCCGCGCCTTTCCCGCTCGATCTACCCTCTACAGCCGACCTCTTCTACCCCGACCTCGGCTCCGCCCTGTCTCCTGTTCCTGCCAACGGCGATGATGCCCCGGCCCCGGCCTTCGCCGTAGATTCCTTGGCCAAGGCCGACTGGGCCATCTCCCGCATCCTTGATGCAGAGGCTCGCATCGCCCGCCGTGCCGAGCTTGCCTCAACCCTCCACGAGCGTATCGATCAATGGCTTACAAAGGCCTCGGCCGCCGATAGCGACTCAGTCTCCTACTTGACTACGCTCCTTCGACCCTACGCCGAAGTCGAGATCGCCAAGCAGCGTCGCTCTCGCAGTCTCGTCCTACCGTCCGGCACCATCCAGCTTCGCCGCCTCCCCGACCGCCTCGACATCATCGACCCCGAGGCAGCCATGGCCTGGGCCACCTCTCACGCCCCCGATGCGATCATTACCGAACGCAAGCTCGTCAAGTCAGAGCTCAAGCGCCTCGTCTTCCACCAGAACGAGGCTATCCCCGGCATCGAGGCCTCTCTCGGCACCGATGAAATCTACGTCAAGGCCTCCGCCTGAAAGGACAACCCAATGCTACTCAACTCCATCCTGCTTGAGGGATCCCTCATCGACGTCCCAGCCTTCATCCCGGCTCCTTGTGAGGATACCTTCGACACCTGCTCCTTCAACCTCGACTGCGGCCCTACCGCTCCCTCGATCCCTGTCATAGCGCACAGCCGCCTCGCGCTTCGCTGTCATGAGCTCCTTGATCGCGGCTCCGCAGTTCGCGTCGTCGGTCGTATCATTCACGACGTTGAGACCTCTGAGCGCATCGGCTCTTTCACCCTCGCAGTCCTTGTCGAGCATATCGAGGTCAAACCCGCCTACCGACGCGCGGAGGTCGCTTGATGTCCGACAACGTCATCTTCAGCTACACCCGTGCCCAGGCCCTGGCCGACGGTGTCCTCGTCGATATCACCCCGCTCGCTAAGGAGGCCGGCTTCTGTATCCCGGTCGCGGTAACGGAGGCTGTCTACCTCGACTACTTGAAGCCCTCCGCAGCCCTTGAAGCTGAATCTCAGAGTTTCGAAGGTCGCGCTTGGGATGTCCTCCAAGTCCTCCTCTTCGCCGCAGCCGTTCACCCGGATCATGACACGATCCTCTTCAAGGTCCTCTTCCAGATCTCTCCCGGCTGCCCACCCGTTCCTATCGAGCTCAAGGCCATCATCGGTCCCGGTGACATTGGCTCTCCGGTCCTGACGATCCTCTTACCCCTGGAGGACTAGCCCCCTGCACTTACATTCCCCGGTTTTCAGACAGCACAGACGGCCCCGTCCTTCTCGCCCTCGGAGGGGCTGTCCTCTTCTTCATCGCCGACTGTTCAAATGTCTTCAGCCCCAGTCCTCTCCCCACCCTAGGCGATCTTCGATACCGGGACGGCCCTTCAGCAAGAAAAGATATGGACTGTACCCATCGGAAGCGCTCCAGGGCCGCCAATCACGCCCTAGTGCCATTTATCGGGCCTGTTTTGCTGGCCGTCCTCGCCATCTAGTCCCAGTTCAAGCGCTACAGACAGCAGCTGGACAGGTCCATCGCCCTGGCCGTCCCGTTCTCAAAGGGCCAGCCCTTCCGCGATCGTTCAAATGTTTTCAGTTTCCTCCACGGCCGTTCCTCCCATCTTTCCTCCGAAGGACTCACCATGACGCGCTATGAAGTCTTCCAGGCCAGCCATGAACCCGACGAACTCTACTCGGCCTGGCTCTCAGCCCGTCTTGCGGAATGGGCCTCACTCAGTGGTCGTGCGGACGAGCTCAAGAGTGAAAGTCGTTCCGGTTGGCACTTTCCCTTCCTCGTCACCGAGGCCCACCATACCACCTTCGATCGCTACCTCCAGGATTATCTCTCCTCCATGGCCAAGCCGAAGGATCAATCATGAAGCTCAGTCTCATCAATGTCGTCGAGTCTTCCGGCCCCCTCGTCTCTGGCACTTGGGTACAGAACCATGTCGGCACACGCGACTCCGCCCGCGAGGTCGCCCGCGCCACCGAGGCCGCCAACAGCAACAAGATCACCGTCGCCGTTGTGCCTGAGCTCTCTTCGACGGCACCAGCCCTCGGCTTCTACACCAACCTGACCCGCCTAGACGTCGATATCTAAGCCATCCCGACCCAGCTCTTCATGGCCCTCCCTTCCGCTCCTACATCCTCGCCTTCTTCCTCAGGAGGGCTTCTGTTTCCTCGATTCCGACACTGCCATTGATCAAGAAAAGATATGGCCTGTACCCATCGGGCACTCGCTAGAGGCTCCATTCGCGCCTCTAAACCCGGATAGGCGGCACTTAGGCGACCACATCCGACCAGTTCAAACACCTCAGACGACGCCAAGGCGGTTCCTAGATGGCTTGTGCTGTCTTTCCACTCCCCCATCCACCATCACCGCCCACTTCTGGCAGTGTCGCCCTCCATCCTCCCCCGGTCCCAGACCCTCCGGAGGCTTCCCATGTCCTACAGCTTCTCCGCATATGGCAAGAATGTTTCAAAGATTCTGCGAGCCGTCGATCTGCTCGCCCGGCCGCAAGGCGCCACGAACAAGGAGCTCGCTTCCCACCTCGGCCTGTCCTCTCGTTCGGTCTTCCGCCTGCTTTCAACGCTCAGTGACCTCGGCTTCCCCCTCATGGACGAGCGTTCCTCCTTCGGTGGAGAGACCCGTCACTACCTCCTCGAAAGTTTCGTGAAGAAGCTCCCCAACATGGCTATGCCCCAGGTCGCCCTCACGCCCCGCGAGTCACTCTACCTACATTTCCTCCTCGCCCGCGATGCCATCTTCATCGACAGCGAGGTCGAGCACGATCTCGCCTCGCTCAAGGCCAAGCTGGCCGCGCTCCTCCCGGCCGCTACGTCCACCCCATCGGGAACCAGCCCCGCCATGCCCCTCTCGTCGCTCTTTACCTGCTCGCCCAATGGCCTCAAGTCCTATGCTGGTCACGACGCCGTCCTCGACACGCTCCTCGATTCCATGGAGCAGCTTCGTGTATGCCACATCACCTACCAGGCGCCACCCCATCAGGCGACGAAGTCCTATGCAGTTCACCCTTTGAAGCTTTTCGAGCACCGAGGCGGCCTGTATATCTTTGCCAGGCTTCCGAAGCACGACCTCGTCCGTATCCTTGCCATTGATCGCATCCAGACCGCGAAGCTCCTCGACACCGTTTTCGTCTATCCTTCCGACTTCGACGCGGAGTCCCTCCTCGCCTCGGCCTTCGACCTCACCCTCAACGACCCCGTTACCGCCACGATACGCTTCTCCCCGGCCGACGCCCCCTACGTCAGCGAGCGCCATTGGTCCGACGATCAATCTATCGTCTCCCACTCCGATGGTTCCTGTACCCTCTCGCTCTCCACCTCGGGCACCCATGACCTCCTCCGCTGGCTCCTCAGCTTCGGCTCGGGCGCGGAGATCCTTTCTCCCCCCGAGCTCCGCGAGGCTCTCAAGGGCGAAGCGCTCAAGCTCGCCGTCCTCTACTCCGGCTCCCCGTGATCCCTGCCGACTCGTTCAAGCAAGCCAGTCCGACATTTTCACAGCCCGCTTTCTTCATCGAAGGCGGGCCTGTACATCCCGCTTTCAGAGGTGGCCGCAGTGGTCGCTTCGCGTCGTGGTAGGAGTTGCCACGGCCTTCGCCCGAGAGTAAGGGCATTCCTTCCCAGAGTCCGGGAGGTAAGGACGATCAAGCTTCAAGCGCTCAAGAGGACGCGCACCTTCACATTTCAGAGGGATTCTCTATGTCAAACGAGTTCGCAAGCACTTCCCTGGTAGCTACTCATAAAGCTGGCCCAAGAGCGCCAGCTTTCGGCATTCTCGGGGCCTACTATGCAGCCGCACATAAACACAACTCTTTCAGAGGGGTCCCTATGAAGCGCTTCATCCTGTGCCTCGCCGTCTTCGCCTTCGTCGCCACCTTCGCCTCCGCCCAATCTCATCGGATTGGCTCCCTTGCCGAGATCGAGAAGGCCAACGCCGACTTCTTCGTCACGTCCATTGTCGGGATGACCGACAACAAGCAGAGAAACACACCTCTGTACGCGCAGTTCGCCACCATGCTCAAGGGCAATGTGATGGCCATATACAACAAGAAGGGGAATGTCCTCGTGATCCTGGGCTTTCCGCGCAAGGCCACGGACAACCCCGCTTTGCTCCAGACCTACTACAACATGTTCGGCTACGGTTTCACCCAGGGGCTCGAGAAGGCGAAGGGCGACACGAAGCTCATCATCATCGCCGCCCAACAGCCGGACGGTTCCTACTTCGACTACTTCTTTCCCAAGTCCTCGATCGACGCTCTCCTCGCCGGTTCGCTCCAGGTGACTGACTTCGAGCAGCAGGCCTATGTCGCGACCGGGTCGGCAATGGACGACTGATCTTCCGCTCGCCTGAGCTTTCGATATGCCTCGCGATGACTACTTCGAGGTTCCCCTCTAGGTAGTCCGTTCCTCCGCCTCGCCCCGTCTGACCCTCACCAAACGGGGTTTTCTATGTCCAGGCACTTGATGCCCAAACTGCATTACCTTGTGATTTCTGCCTATTGCTATGGACATCCCATTGCCAAGGCAGGCACACCAATGTCTAGCCCTATCCCGTCTGCGCTCGAATCTTCCGCCCGCCTCTTCTTCGGATTTCTCCTCTGGGGAGTCTCGGCTACCCTGACATTCGTGTTTCTCGTTTCGCTGGGAGACGGCACGATCTCCAGCAAGGTTCTTCTGGGGATCGTCGCCGTCGCCCTCGAAGGTTCCAAGATCCTCGCCTGGAGGAAGGGCGGACCCTCCCGTGTTTATGCTTTGGTTCTGATCGTCCTTTCCGCCATCGCGAGCCTCGGGACTAGCCTTGTGATCATGGAGAAGTCGAGTACCTCACTACTCTCCGTTTCGGCTGAAGCTCTCCGCTCGTCGCCCGCATATCTTGCCAGGGAAGCGGAACTGGCATCCATCGACACCGAGATATCCACCCTTGTTGCCCGCATCAAGTCTCTTCCGCCCGACTTTACAACCGCGACGATCAAGACCGAGTCCTATCTCTCCTCGTTACGGGACCGCAAGCAGGCGCTCATCGCCGCTATTGAGAAGGACGATGACATGGTAGGAGCCGCCCACGAGGGTGGGAACATGGTCGGCCTCCTCGGCCGGACACTTGGGCTCCGCCCAGATACCCTCCTACTTGTCCTACTCCTCCTCGTCTCGGCGTCCATCGAGGTAGGAGCCCTCCTACTGACCGTACCGGATCATGGGCCATGGAATGCACTGACGCGCCCTTCTCACCATGCAGATTTGGCGGGAGGCGTATCCACACCCAATCCCATCGTCCCACCGGCCACCCATAGGCTTCCTATTACCCCCGAGGTCTTCCTCGAGGCCGCAACGGAAGGGGCCGACTTTCCCTTTCTTCATGGCCGCGACAAGACAGCTGAGAAGCTCGGGATCAGTTCGGCGGAGGCCAAGCGGCTTGTCGGGAGGCTCATCGCCGATAGACGGATCGTTGTCGAGGGGAAGCGGCTTCGGCTAGCATTGTGAGTTGGCTCTATCGATTGGATTCAGTTGCATTCTCTTATCAGTACTTTGCAGGTGCGCTACTTGTCAGCCCAATGGATGCGTCCCTTGCGTAGGAAGAAGTGAGAGCGGCATCCCTTCTGGCGCCATATCGACGGCTCAATCGAGATTGTCCTCTTGTGCTCAGTGATTCGCCAATAGGGATGGGAGTCGGGTCGGGTATTCAAGTAGATAACTTCTCTACAGCCGCAGGGACACAACATCGCTACATACCATCGATGGTCGCCTTCACCGACAATGTAGGCGGTATGTTCGGCCAAGGCCGGCGGCAACTCTTCAAGGAACGCAATGCGGAACTTCCGTTGCGTGATTTCTCCAAGGTCATGCCAGAGATGAGCCAGTATCGTCTTCATTTCTTTCTCCTCACGCCAGGCTGGGCATAGCGAGGATCGGGGTTATATCGCCCAACCCAACCCATCTCGACATGCCTTCATCTGGCTCGCCATCTTCTTCGGTCATGAACAGGGGTTCCCTAAGGTTCACGGATATGCTACCCACTTCGGCATTCGAATTGTTACGATATGGATGGAGCCTTGCGAGGAAGTCGTTCATGGCCATGGATGCGATCATTGTGTTCACCGTAATGACGGCTGGGCGATCCTCGTGAGCGCCCTTGATATATTTTTCTTGGATGAGCTGGTTATAACGATCCGGGTCAGTCCTTCTCAAGTCTTCGGCTTCAATCATTGCGAGATTAATTGCCTTGCGGCTAAGCAAGCTTGAACCATCGGGCTGCAAGTAGTGGACTACCCCACAGACGGCCGAGACACTTCCCTGGCCGTCTGCCTCCAGTTTTACGCCGAGATCGAAGTAGGGGATCGTGTAGAAGGTACAGAGTTTATTCAGCAGTAGTCGTCCCGCGTGCGTGTCCATGCACCCGAAGATGATATCGCATTGTGCTAGTTGTCTGATTACTTCTGGATCATACGTCTTCTTTGCGATCTTCCTAATCCTAGGAGGAAGACCATTCCGCCTGAAGGCATCTCCTAGAACATCAACTTTGAAGCGCCTCTCCTCGGCGTCGCGAACGGACGAATTATAGATTCTCCCAAGATTCTTCTCTTCAATGCGATCATCGTCGACAAGGGTGATTTCCGCTACTCCAAGGCGATATAGCATCTCGGCCACGGGGCTGCCCGTTCCCGATACGCCTACGACCCCTACCCGAAGGCTCGATACGATTCGCGACGTCTTGCTACCGAAGGATTGTTCGAGGCGGAGAGTCAAGTCATTACTTTCCGTGCTGAAAGCAGTATCCCGAGACCAGATGATGATGTCAGGACCTGCAACTATTATTGTATCGATTGGCTGAACCTCGCCATCACGAACAAGGACCCCTGACATATCCCCCGTCGGTTTTATTTGCACGATCAAGCCCAGTCTGCTGCTGCACTTCATGAGATTCTCAAGAAGCTGTACCGCCTGGCTATCTTCTTTCTCACCGACGTGATGGAAGATTATTGGTAGAAGAGACTGTCGTTTCTGCTTCTGCGCAAGCCAAGCATGTGTTTCCTCAGAAGGTACTTGGTCCAACTCGATTAGTTTATCTGACACAGCATGGACTGAGGCTACGAAATCAATCCCTGGTACGCCCTTCGCCGTCGTCGACCCGCAGACGCCGATGATTGCCTTTCTCTCAAGAGAATCAGATGACCATAGTTCCTTAAGCCTCAAGACTTGTCGTCCGGACAACCGTAGACGCGCAGTAGTTATTGGGTCAGCCACTTCATCCATTCTTCTTCGTCTCCCTCAAGAACCACTCCTCGATGAGCCCAATATGAGTTCCAAGATAGTCGATGCCAGGGCGCCAAGGATTAGCTGCGGTCCGATGTCGGGACCAGCGCTGGAAGCTTCGGCCATCAAGCGCTTGGATGACATCAGCCGCGCCGATGGGAGCACCGCTTGCGAGGCTGAGGGCAGGGGATGCGTATACCATGTCGAGCTGGGTTGTCGGATACGAATCAGGGAGCAGTATCGCAATGTCCGCCTCTGGCACATTGTACCCTTCTGGAATCGGGAATCGTCGCACAAGAACCCACCGAGAGGGACCCTCGATGAGCGTCTCCCAGGCGAGCCCCCGCGCGTCTAGGTACTCTGCATCATCCGGCAGTAGAGGAAAGACGCAACGGAGACTCGCCTCTTCCATGATCAGCCCTCCGTAGGATCGAGGGGAAGCGTGATGAATCTCTCGACTCCGGGAGCCGCGAGATCGACTGCTTCGTCGAGCCCTATCTTCTTCGTCGCTCCTCCTCGGAGCTTTTGATCGAGGCGATAGCCCTCGGGCGGAGTCTTTCCCGCCTTAATGAGCAGTTCCCTCCCCGTGGGGTGCCTCTTCTCCATGAGATAGCGCTCCCCGTCAATTCTGATTTGGTATCGGATCTTCGGCCCAGTTGGGATGTCCTTCCCTTCCTTCGCGTAGGTCTCAATATCGATGATCTGCTCAATGTCTTGGTTCTCTTGCATAGTGGTTCTCCTATCGCAGATTACTGCGAGTCATTACTTGTTCGTGGCAACAGCCACGAGTGCTTCTGCACTTCTTCCGAAGCGGCAGAAGCTGTGTCCTACCGCTTGTCCTTCGGCGGGCAAGGATCGTTGCCTGGCGCAATGGTATCCTTGTCCCTGAAGCGTCCGTTCACTCCCTGAATGGTGAGTTCACCGCCACCAGAGTTCTGTAGATTCTGGCGAGCGGCCTCGGCTGCTTCACGCTGTGTCGGGTAGATTCCTTCGGCGCGCTCCGCTCCATTCCTCTTGTTCGCCCATCCTGCGAGCGTCATGTATACGATTCGATCTTGTGGCTTGGACATAGTTATCCTTCCTTGCATGCAGGGCATGCTCCAGCTGAGATGATCTTCGGCGGTGTAGCCTCCCGCTATCTTTTCCAATCCCCTCCCGCGTTCTTTTCGTCTGAACTGTGAGAAAATACTGCGAGAATCCCGACATCTAAGGCGCGGAAAACAAATCGGGCGAACACTGAATCCCGACA
>Ga0307376_10002444_pt1 | contig 18282 bp, 18 predicted proteins | sample TR2MG_FD_202536 | JGI IMG/M metagenome (GOLD analysis project Ga0307376, IMG submission 202536) | Soil microbial communities from Risofladan, Vaasa, Finland - TR-2 | ecosystem: Environmental > Terrestrial > Soil > Coastal area > Acid sulfate soil | place: Finland: Risofladan, Vaasa | collected...
CAAAACGGCCCAGGAAATTTCCCCACCCACCGAAGGTTTTTAGTTCGTTGATTGGTTGATGTTGCACTATGCTAATGTCCTTTGCCCAATTACTATCCAGCCCGCCTAAACACCTACTACTTATAGCCCATTGGCGGCTGTATATCCTGAATATAGACTCCTGGCTATAAAGGATAAACGCATTATACCGTGATGTTCATCGATGCAATTTAGTACTTGCGGATCATAGCCAATTACTGAGAATACGCCCATCTGTTTACTTGATATTCCTTCTTTTGCTGTGCCATGAGGTCATTTCAGCCTAATCCAAGAACATTATAACCTATGTCCACATTTATGAAAAGGCATCAGAGTACATCTCTTTATGGCAAATTACGGACTTATTCACAACTATGGCCACTGCTGCGCTATCTTTTTCGGAAACATCCCGGCGCGACAGGCGCAATCGGACTGTCAGGCCCCTTGAACCATCTCGGCCCCGCTTTCCCCGGCAGCTTCGCAGCCAAACGTATTCGGTTACCAGGGCCCAAACAGGGCTTGACCGACCTCACATTCATACCAACCTCCGAAGCAAAAACGCCCTGACCGTCCCGCCAGAGCGCCCCGCACCGAAATTCCTTCCCAATTAGTCATTCCTCACAACCGAATGTTGCTACCAACCAGCCTTCTTTCGCCGAAATGCTACCCCCTCCGCTGTTGTTTCATAGCCCAACTGCCGGGCTGACATGGGCTCTTGACCCATTAATCCCCGGCGCAACATTTTCACTTATTTCATCCGCAGACTACGAAAACAAGTATAGGCCCGATCCGCAGGAACGCAGCATGGGCCGCCCGAAGGCTGCGGGCGCACCAAAAAAGCACCCTGGCCATTTGGCCAGAGCGCCGTTACAAATTCTACGCATTACCTTCCCCCGCCCAGTTCGGCCAGCCTCTCCAGCAGGGTATGCACCTGCCCCTCCCGTGACACCACCATAACCACGTCGTTGCCGGTGAGGGCGGCCAGCACCTGCGGCCAGGCGGCCTGATCCAGGGCATGGGCCAGCACCGGGGCCTCTCCGGGCGGGGTACGGATAACAACCAGGGGACCACTGGCTTCCCAACTGAGGGCGGACTCCCGGAACCATTTGCGCAGGCGGTTTTCCCCATCCGGCGCGGAAACGGCCGTGGGCGGGGCGAAATATTTCTCCCCGTCGGGGCCGGGAATCTTGACGAGACCCAGTTCCCGTATGTCCCGGGAAACGGTGGCCTGGCCCGCGGCAAAACCGGCCGCGGCAAGCGCGTCGACCAGTTCTTCCTGGGTCTTGAAGGTACCGGTGCGGACCAGCCGCAACACGGCTTCTTGCCGCTCGGACTTCAATGCCCTTCCTCCTAAGCCTGGTTCAGTTTCTGGCGTAAGAGGCCGAAGAAACTGGTGTTTTTCAGCTTGATCAGCCGGGCCCGGTGGCCGGACCGGCGGACCACCACCACGTCATTTTGCTGCAGGGGAAAACCGCGCTGCCCGTCGATGGTCAGGGCCGCCTCGCCGTGCACACTCGGCAGGGACACCCGCACCGTATTCTCGGGCCCGATAACCACCGGCCGCGACGAAAGGCTGTGGGGGCAGATGGGGGTGATGAGCAGGAGTTCGAGGCCGGGAGCAACCAACGGCCCCCCGGCCGACAGGGAATAGGCGGTGGAGCCGGTCGGCACGGCCACGATAAGGCCGTCCGCCCGGTAGGTGTTCACGTATTCCTCGTTTATGTACGTCTCCAGACTGATGAGCCGGGCAAAGGCGCCCTTGGAGATCACGGCGTCGTTGAGCCCGATGAAGCTGGCCACCCGCTCGGTCCCCCGGTACACGGCCGCTTCCAGCATCATCCGTTCTTCAATGGCATAACTTCCCGCCAGTAAGGCTTCCATGGCCTCCTTGATTTCCGGTACATCCACTTCGGTGAGGAAACCCACCTGGCCCAGGTTGATCCCCAGGAGCGGCAGACCGTAGGGAGCGGCCAGGCGGGCCCCGTTCAAAATGGTGCCGTCACCGCCCAGCACCAGAAGGCAGTCCGCCGCCGGCAGGCCGCATAGAGACGGCCGGTCCTGGTCCTGCAGGAGGGCGGCGCAGTCGCCCAACATCTCCACCGTGCAGCCGCGGGACTCCAGGTCGTCCTTCACCCGTCGGGCCAGAGTGAGGACACCCTCCTTCTCCATGTTCAGGGTTAGCACGAAGGACTTCAATTCCATTCCTCCACTTTTGCCGCCAAAAGACTAACTGACCACAAAACTCCCGCTAGCGCCGTCCCAGGAGGGCATGGGCCGCGGCCACCACGCCGGTGACGGCCCCGTCCTCCAGCCGATCCGACCCGTGTTGGCGCAGATGCAGCCAGTACTCTATATTGCCGGCGGGACCGGTCAGGGGTGAATAGGCCACCCCCAGGACACCAAAACCCAAAGCGGCAGCCGTGCCGGCCACCCTTTCGATAACCTCCCGGTGCACCGCGGGGTCGCGCACCACGCCGCCCCGGCCCACCTTTTCCCGACCGGCCTCAAACTGCGGTTTGACCAGGCATACCCCCCAGGCCTCCCGGGTCACCAGATCGGTCAGCGGCGGCAGCACCAGCGCCAGCGAGATAAATGAAACATCCACCGTGAACGCGTCCGGCTGGGGATCCAGCCGGACGGGCCCCAGGTGGCGAATGTTGGTCCGCTCCATCACCCGCACCCGCGGATCCTGCCGCAGTTGCCAGGCCAGCTGGCCGTAGCCGACATCCACGGCGTAGACCAGCCGTGCACCGTTTTGCAGGGCCAGATCGGTGAATCCGCCGGTGGAGGCGCCCACGTCCACAAGCACAACATCCTGAAACGAGAGGCCGAAAGACTGCACCGCCCCGGCCAGCTTGAGTCCACCCCTGGAGGCATAGGGCGGGTCTTCCCCCCGCACCTCCAGGCCGGCCTTGTCCCGGACGTTTTGGCCTGCCTTGAGCTGGTTCTCCCCGTCCAGAAAGACACGCCCCGCCAGGATGGCTGCCTGCGCCCGCTCCCGGCTGGGGAAAAAACCCTCGCTTACCAGCAGGGTATCGAGCCGCACCCCTTTGGCCACCCTGGTCCCCCCTCCGCAAGAAAAGCCGGCGCTACTCTCTAACCATTCTCAACTTGGGCCGGCGCGGTTTGACCTGCAAAAGGTCACGCGCGGCATCGGCGATGCCCGGCCCCGTCAGGCCGTACTTCTCCCGCAGCACGGCCTGGCTGCCATGCTCCACGAACTGGTCGCCGATGCCCAGCCGCAGGACCTTGACGTTCAACTGCCGGTCTTTGACGGCCTCAAGCACCGCGCTGCCGAATCCCCCGGCCAAAACGTGCTCCTCCACGGTAACCAGGCAGCCGGTGGCTACAGCGCGAGCCAGTATTGTCTCCCGGTCCAGAGGCTTGACGAACCGGGCGTTGATGACATCCGCCGTTATGCCGTCTTCCGCCAGCAGGGCCGCAGCCTCTAGGGCGGGCCACAGCATGGTGCCCAGGGCTACCATGGTCAGATCCTTCCCTTTTTGTAAAAGGCGGGCCCGCCCCACCTCCAGAACCTTCGGCGCTTCCTCCATGGCCGCACCGCGGCCCGCGCCGCGCGGGTACCGGATGACCGCCGGACCGTCCAGGCTCAGGGCGGTTTTTAACATCTGGCGCAACTCGTTCTCGTCGGCCGGGGCCATGATGGTAAGACCGGGCAGGGCCCGCAGGTAGGAAAGCTCAAAGAGGCCGTGGTGCGTGGGACCATCCTCGCCCACGATGCCGGCCCGGTCGACGCACAAGACTACCGGCAGGCGGTTTAAGCAAACATCATGCATGACGCTGTCGAAGGCTCTTTGCAGGAAGGTGGAATAGACGGCCACCACAGGCCTGGCGCCGCCCCTGGCCAGTCCGGCCGCCATGGTTACGGCGTGGGCCTCGGCAATGCCTACGTCAAAAAACCGGTCGGGATAAGCCCGGGCAAATTCGTTCAGTCCGGTACCAGTAGGCATGGCGGCGGTGATGGCCACGATGCGCGGGTCGGATGCGGCCAGTTCCACCAGGGTACGACCGAATACGGCGGTGTAGGTGGGCGGAGCCGCGGCGGCCTTGAAGACCCCTGTCTCCCGGTCGAAGGGACCGGGACCGTGGAACTTGTCCGGATCCTTTTCAGCCGGTGGGTAACCCCTGCCCTTGCGCGTAAGAACATGCACGAGAACCGGCCCGGAAAGGCCCTTGGCCCGGCGCAACACCTCCGCCACCGAAGGAAGGTTGTGACCATCCACCGGACCCAGGTATAGAAAACCCAACTCCTCGAAAAACATGCCCGGTACGACCAGGTATTTCAAACTGTCTTTGAGCCGGTCGGCCACCCGCAAGACGGCCGGACCGATGGCCGGGATCCGCTTGAGCAGGACCTCCAGTTCATCTTTCCCGTGCGTGTACTTGGGATCGGTGCGCAAACGGCCCAGATAGCCGGACAGCGCGCCCACGTTGCGGGAGATGGACATCTCGTTGTCGTTCAAAACCACGATCAGGTTGGACCGCAGATTACCGGCATGGTTCAAAGCCTCGAAAGCCAGTCCCCCGGTCATGGCCCCGTCCCCGATGACGGCTACCACGGCGTGCTTCTCCTGCGAGAGGTCGCGGGCCAGGGCCAGACCCAGGGCGGTGGAAATGGAGGTGGAGGCGTGCCCCACCGTAAAATGGTCATGCTGGCTCTCGGCGGGACACGGAAACCCCGAGAGCCCACCATACCGGCGCAATTTCTTAAACTCCCCGCCGCGCCCGGTAACCAGCTTGTGAACGTAACTCTGGTGTCCCACATCCCAGACGATCCGGTCCCGGGGAGCGTCAAACACCATGTGCAGGGCCAAGGTCAATTCCACCACACCCAGATTGGGGGCCAAGTGGCCCCCGGTCGTGGAAACAGTATCGACCAGTTCTTCCCGTATTTCCGCTGCCAGTTGATCCAACTGGGGCCAGCCCAGCCTCTTCAGGTCGTCCGGCGAATTGATCGTGTCCAGCCAGCGCCCCACGCGTCTACACCTCTTTAGGTTCGGTTTGCCTTACGGCCGCGCTGTTTCCTGAAAATCCTCATGCCGGTCAGATGTTCCCAGCGCGCCAGAAAGCGTCCGGCTGCAAAAACAACCTGGTTGGCGTTGTCGATAGCGTACCGCTTGCCCACGGCCTTGCCGGCCACGCTGACCGCGGCGATAGCCGACGTGATGAGAACATTGAGTTCCAGGTCGGGCAATCCAGGCCGCAAGAGAACAAGCTGCAGGGCGATGGCTATCCCCAGCGCCCCACTCACCGTCGCGGTAATGTCACCGATTACGTCGTTAGCAAAATTAGCCACGCGGTCGGCATGCCTAATCAGCAGGTAGCCCTCCTGGGCACCCGTGACCCTCTTGGCTGATTGGGCATGAAAGGGACTTTCCGAAGCGGCCGTGGCGGCGATACCAACTATGTCAAAGGCAATATGTATAATTATGATAAAAAGTAAAAAAATAAAGGAAAGCGTAAGGCTATGCATGCGCTTGGTCAGAATTTCCGACACCAACGCAAAACCTATCGCTAGAAGGAATGTCATTGCCGCTACCATCAAGACGTGCTTTAGTGTAACGGCAGATTTATTGTTACCCAAACCGCTCCCCCTCATACTTTGCAAGGGAAGAAAAAAAATGGCTGATGAGTGACAGCCGGCCGGTTTAATATTGTGGCTTAGGTCCAGCAGGTTTTCCCCCGGCACGCACCGCCCGTCGCCGCGGCGGCGGTTCCCCTTCAAGCGTGCGGTCGCCACGTTGCCGTAAGGCGAGGCTGGATTACCACTCAGTCCACACTGTAATCCCCGGCCGGCCCCGGTCTCAATAACCGGATAGCCTAGGGGATTTCCCCGACGAGAATTTCCCTTCCTAGCCTCTTTTGCAACACGGGTTTCAGAGCCCCGGCCGGAAAACTCAGGGCCCAAAGGGTTTTTCCGGCCGGTTTCACTTTCCTCTACCCGTATCACTCAAGGCAGGCTACGCTGCACGCAGCATCCGGCCACATGCAGGTTTAACCCCAAGCCATAGTACGCCGGTTAGCGGTTTCCCACGTACTTGGGTCTCCACGGGACCAGGGTCAACACCCGCATGCCATTGCAGGCTGCCCCAATCCCTTAACTCCCAGTACCAGCCCGCGATTGGGCATCGCAGGCCAGCACCAGGAACTTCATCGCTGTGCCCTTGACGGATTTTTAGGCCCGCCCTCAAAAGGGAATTCTCGACTAGGATACTATGTCACCCATCGCCACTACAAGTGACTAAAGGTTTGTAACTACAATTATAGCAGTAACCAACCCGTCATGCAAATCTCCTGCCGGCGAATCGCGGCTCCTGCCGGCGCAAATTCCGTCAAAGGGACCAGACGGGAGCCCGGCCCCGCCGTCGCGCCAGCCCATGCCTCACCGGTCCCGCTCGCCCGTGAAATCGGCCAGGGCCCCGAGAAATGCCGCCCGCTCCCCGAACGGAGCCAGAGCGGCCCGCGCTGCAGCTAGGTGCCGCGCCGCCTCCCGCCGGGACCCTTCAAGGCCGAAAACAGCCGGATAGGTGGCCTTGGCCAGGGTCCTATCCCGGCCGGCCGGTTTACCCGTTTTCGCCGGATCGCCGACCTCGCCCAAAATGTCGTCCACGATTTGAAAGGCCAGGCCCAGATTATTACCGTAATCCGTGAGGATTGCCACGTCCTCTGGTGAACCGCCGCCCAGAACGGCCCCCATGCGTACCGCGGCGATAATCAGGGCCCCGGTCTTGTGGGTGTGGATATAACGGACCGTTGCCGCCTCCGCGGCCGGGGAGGCTGTATCCACCACCTGCCCGCCGATCATGCCGTCCGTGCCGGCCGCCCGGGCCAACTCGCCGATGACCCGGCAGATCACCTCCGGCGCGGCCCCGCACGTGGCGAGGTGCTCGAAAGCGTGGGTCAAAAGGGCGTCCCCCGCCAGGACGGCCACCGCTTCCCCGAAGACGCGGTGACTGGTAGGCCGGCCGCGCCGCAGGTCATCGTTGTCCATGGCCGGCAGGTCATCGTGGATCAGGGAATAGGTGTGCACCATTTCCAGGGCCACCGCCGCCGGCAGGGCATCCTCAGCCCGGCCGCCGACGCTTTCCGCGGCCCCCAGGGCCAGCGCCGGCCGCAGTCTCTTACCGCCGGCAAAAACGCTGTAGCGCATGGCCCGGTGAATGACGTCGGGATAGGTTTCCTCCCCCGGCAGGGCCTTATCCAGGGCCTGGTCCACCATACAGGCCTTTTCGGCCAAAAGCGCCTGGAAGTTCACCCCTCCGTCACTTCCGGTTTCAGCGCGGGCGCCGGCCGCAACTGGGGCGCGTGTCCCGCCTCAGCAGTGACCACCAGGATCTTTTGCTCCGCCTCCTTGAGCTGGTTCCCCAGTCGCGTGGCCAGAGCCATACCCTCGTCGAAGGCACGCAAGGACTCTTCCAGGGTCAGCCGCCCCTCTTCCAGGCAACGGACCAGTTCTTCCAGGCGAGCCAGGTCCTCTTCAAAGGCCACTTACAAACCCTCCGCTTAAGCCATCCGCTCCAGAACCACCTGCAGGGTCTTTGCCCGCAACTCCTGCGCTTTCATCTTCAGCTGTTCTTTTTCCGCGACCACCTTCTGGACGAAGGCGGGGTCCTTGACCATCGGCAGGTTGATATCCGCCGACAGAAGGACCGCTCCCACGCAAGCCTCCAGGACATAAGCCGCCACTCCGTCGTCGCTGATAGCCATCTTGTTCCCCAGCGGGGCCAGGCGGTCAGCCAACTCCAGGCCGGCCACGCAGGTGCGGGCGATTGCCAGCGGCGTCTCGGTAGCCGCTTTCAGCGCCGCCTGCATAACCACTTCGCGATTGGCCTTCTCCTCGTCGGTCCCTTTCGGTAGACGGAAGGCCTGCATGAACTTGTCGAAACCGGCCATGTCCTCCGCCACCAGCGTCTTGAGCTCGGCCATGATCTTTTCGGCCCCGGCCAGAATTTCCTTTACTTCCGGTTCCACGTCTTTAAACTTTTCCTTACCCACAGTCAAGTTGGCTACCATGGCCGCCATGGCCGCCCCGAAGCAGGCCACCATGGCCGACACACTACCGCCGCCCGGCGTGGGAGAAGATGAAGCGCTGATCTGCAGTACATCGTTGAAGGATTGGGCGAAAATATCGGACACGGGCGAAACTCTCCTTTCCCCTGATCAAAACTGTTTTCTCCGGGCTACTTGCCGGTCTGCATGCGCACTGCCTTGAGCAAGTTCTTCTGGATCAGGACGGTGGTAAGGCTACCCACGCCGCCCGGCACCGGCGAAATGGCCCCGGCCACCTCCTGCACCGCCGCGAAGTCCACGTCGCCGCAAATACCGCCGCCCTCGACCGCGTTGATGCCGGCGTCCACTACGATCGCACCCGGCTTGACCATGTCCGCGGTAATCATTTTGGCCCTGCCTACCGCCGCCACCAGGATGTCGGCCTGCCGGGTGTGGTAACCCAGATCCTTGGTCTTAGTGTGGCAGATGGTAATCGTAGCGTTTTTGTTCAGCAACATGAATACCAGCGGCTTGCCCACGGTTTCCCCGCGGCCGACTAACACGGCGTGCTTGCCCTGGATCTCAATGCCCGAGCGGAGCATGATCTCGATCACGCTCTGCGGCGTGGCCGGGAACAGGCCGTCCGTACCGCTCAGGATGTAACCGCGGTTGACCGGGTGCACCCCGTCCACGTCCTTGTCGGGACGCACCGCTTCCAGCACCCGCTGTTTCTTGATATGTTTGGGCAGGGGAAGTTCGATCATGATCCCGTGCACCCGGGAATCGTCATTCAGCTTTTGAATCAGGGCCAGAATCTCTTCCTCGGCGATAGCCGACGGCATGGCAAACAGTTCAAAGTCAATTCCCACGTTGTTGCAAGCCTTTTCCTTGGACCGGGCATAAACCACCGAGGCCGGATCGTCGCCGGCGAGGATAACGGCCAGCCGGGGAGCTATCCCAGCTGCCCGGTAAGCGGCCACCTCGTTCTTGACTTCCTCCCGGATTCCGGCTGCCACCTTTTTGCCGTCGATCAACTCTGCCGCCATTCTCCTCACTCCTTTAAATCATATTTAGCCGAATTGGTAACTAACAGCGTTGAACCCCGTCATACCCCCGACTTTAGTCGGGGGTATTTGAGGATAATTCCACTTCCCCGAAACCCCCGGTTTCAAAAGTGGGTAAACCCCTAACCTCGTCCACCGTGCACCCGGCCTGACCACGGTGAAAGGTCACGTCCACCCTTTCGCCCGGGGCCAACCGGTCGGCCGAATCGATTATCTCGCCCGTACCCGCCCGCGTGCAGATGCTGTAACCCCGCGCCAAAACGGCCCGCGGGTTAAGGCTCTCCAGCCGGCCGGCCAGGGTGCTTTGCCGGGCCGCACCCTGTTGCAGGGTCAACTGGGACGCCATAACCAGGCGGGCCGCCAGGTGGTCCAGGATTTCGCTGCGCCGCCCGCAGACCACACCGGCCGGATCCCGGAAGATCCGCCGGCCGCCCAGATCCACCAGCCGTTTTTGCCGCTGTTCCAGGCTGCGCCGGACCGCTCCTGCCAGCCGCTCCCGCAGGCGGGCCAAAAAAAGGCCCAGCTCGCTACGGTCTGGAGTGACCAGTTCGGCCGCCGCCGAAGGAGTGGAGGCCCGCACGTCGGCGACAAAATCAGCGAGGGTCCAGTCCGTCTCGTGCCCCACCGCCGCCACGACCGGCACCCGCGAGGCGTAAACGGCCCTGGCCACCAACTCGCTGTTGAAGGCCCACAGTTCCTCCACGCTGCCGCCCCCCCGGCCGACCACAATCACATCCACCTCCGGCAAGCCGTTCAGCAGGCCGATGCCCCGGGCTATCTCCTCCGGGGCCGCCGAACCCTGCACGGTTGCCGGGGCCAACACCACCGCGGCCAGGGGCCACCGCCGGCCGGTAATGCGGAGGATATCCCGCAGGGCCGCGCCGGAAGCCGAGGTCACCACGCCGATACAGGCTGGAAACAGGGGCAGCGGCCGCTTGCGCGCCGCGTCGAAGAGTCCTTCCGCGGACAGACGGGCTTTCAGCTGCTCCAAAGCCTGGTGCATAGCTCCCGCCCCATCCGGCTCGATCTCCTCCGCGTACAGTTGATAGGTCCCGTCCTTGTCGAAGACGGACACATATCCGCGCACCCGCACCGCCATGCCGTTTTCCGGGCTGAAGCTTAGAAAGCGGCTGCGCGAGCGGAACAACACCGTCCGAACGGCGCAGGAGCTATCCTTCAGCGTAAAGTAAGAGTGGCCGGAGGAGGCCCGCCGAAAATTGGAGACCTCCCCCCGTACCCACAACCCGCCCAGAAAGGCATCGCCCTCGATCAGCGCGCGAATGCGGGCGGTAAGTTCACTAACGGTTACAAAACGTACGTCCATCGTTCCTCCGGGTCATGGGTATCCTAGCCGACCGTCTCTCCGGTCAGGTACTGATGAATACTGCGGGCCGCCACCTTGCCGGCGCCCATGGCCAGGATAACCGTGGCCGCCCCGGTGACCACGTCGCCGCCGGCGTAAACCCCCGGCTTCGAGGTGGCTCCCGTGACGGGATCGGCCACAATATTGCCCCGCTTGGTCAGTTCCAAACCCTTGGTCGTACGCGGCACCAGCGGGTTGGGCCCCTGACCGATGGCCACCACCACCACGTCCACCGGGAGGACAAACTCCGAACCGCAGACCGTTACCGGCGAGCGGCGCCCGGACGCATCCGGTTCGCCCAGTTCGCAACGCAGGCATTCCATGCCGGTCACCCAACCCTTATCGTCCTGCAGGATGCGGGTGGGCGCGGTCAGGAAGGAGAATTTGACGCCCTCCTCCATGGCGTGTTCCGCTTCCTCGTGGCGGGCCGGCAGTTCGGCTTCCGAACGGCGGTAGACAATCCATGACTCCGCCGCTCCCAGCCGCAGCGCTGTGCGGGCCGCGTCCATGGCCACATTGCCGCCGCCCAGGACGGCCACCTTGCTGCCCACCCGGATGGGTGTATCGCATTCGGGGAACATGTAGGCTTTCATCAGGTTGGTCCGGGTGAGAAACTCGTTGGCCGAATAGACGCCGCAGGCGTTTTCACCGGGAATGTTCATGAAGTAGGGAAGTCCGGCACCTGTCCCGAGGTACACCGCGTCATAGCCGTTCTCCAGGAGCTCGTCCACGGTGTCGATCTTGCCGATGACGGCGTTGACCTGAACGTCCACGCCCAGTTTCTTAAGGTTCTCCACCTCGGCCTGCACCACTCGCTTGGGCAGGCGGAACTCCGGAATGCCGTACATGAGCACGCCGCCCGCCACGTGCAGGGCCTCAAAGACAGTCACCTGGTGACCCAGTTTGGCCAGGTCGGAGGCGCAGGTCAGACCGGACGGACCGGATCCCACCACGGCCACCTTTTTGACGGTCGGCGCCGCCTTGGCCGGGATCTTGGCCCCCAGGCCCAGTTCACGGTCAGCCAGAAAACGCTCCAACCGGCCGATGCCTACCGGCTCATTCTTGACCCCCAGGGTGCAGTACTTCTCGCACTGGGCCTCCTGGGGACAAACCCGGCCGCACACCGCGGGCAGGGCATTCTTCTCCTTAATCTTGCCGATGGCTCCGTCCAAATCGCCTTCCTGGATCAGTTTGATAAAGGCGGGGATGTTCACTTCCACCGGGCAACCCTGGCGGCAGGGCTCCTTCTTGCACTGCAGGCAACGGCTGGCCTCCAGGCGGGCGTCATCTTCACCGTAGCCGAGAGCCACCTCCTGAAAGTTACGGGCCCTGACCAGGGGGTCTTGGGCGGGCATGGCCGTCTTCTTGGGAATGATGACTTTTTTCTTCTTTTCTTCAGCCATCAGTGATCACCCCCCTGACATTGGCACTTATGCGTGTAACGGTCCAGGGAATCCTTTTCCTGCTCCCGGTATATCCCCGACCGGCGGGCCAGTTCCGCGAAATCGACCTCGTGCCCGTCGAAATCGGGACCGTCCACGCACGCGAACTTGGTCTTGCCCCCCACCGTGACCCGACAGCAACCGCACATACCCGTGCCGTCAACCATGGTGGAATTGAGGCTCACCACCGTCTTGACACCGTATTCCTTGGTCAGGTTGCAGACCGCCCGCATCATGGGCTGCGGGCCGATGGCTACGACCAGGTCGACCTTTTTCGCATCCATGACTTCCTTCAGTACATCGGTGACGAAGCCCTTGCGCACGTAAGACCCGTCGTCGGTGGTGACCAGAAGCTCGGTGCAGGCCTTGCTCATCTTGTCTTCCCAGAAAAGCAGATCCTTGGTACGCGCGCCGATGATGCCGATGACCTCGTTGCCGGCTTCCTTGAGGGCCCGGGCAATGGGATGCACAGGGGCCACACCTACGCCGCCCCCCACCATGGCCACCCGGCCGTATTTCTCGATGTGGGTCGGTTCGCCCAGCGGCCCCACAAAATCCAGGATGGAATCCCCTTCCTTCATGGCGCCGAGCTGTTTGGTAGTTTTACCCACTTCCTGGAATACCAGAGTGATGGTACCTTTCTCCCGGTCGAAATCCCCGATGGTGAGCGGAATCCGCTCACCCAGGTCATCGATCCGCAGGATGATGAACTGACCGGCCCGGGCCTTGGCCGCAATCTTGGGAGCCTCCACCACAAAGAGGTCCAAAGTAGGCGCCAGCACTTCCTTCTCCACTATTCTGTACATAGACTCTCTCCTTCCCCCCTCCATATAATAGAAACACAAAAACTTTAGTGTTTATTCGCGCCCACTAGCGGCATTTCCTGCACCGCCAAGCAAAAAAACGGCCTCCTCGCCTCTTTCCCCGCGCGCAAGGGGCCGCCTTCCACCGGTAATTGCATCAGTTCGTCCGGCGACAGCCGGCATGGATCCTGGAAGAGGCCGCCCGCCCGGATAACCGGCTGGTACGGGAGAGTTCCGCCATTTGCTCCCACGTCCGATCCGTGGTAAAATCTCGGAGAACTGATACTTCGTATCTAAGTATTCCCGGTACGGGGTTTTTTCCCTTGGTATCCGCTGTTCCGGCCAACCGGAGGGGAGTTTAACGCCAATGTTCAACCGCCGGAGACTATTGTTCCTCTTGGCCTCCGTATTGTTTCTCCTGGCTTGGGCCGCACCGGCCGGTGCCGTGGAGCGGCTCAGCGGTCAAACGGTCACCGTGCCGCCGGGCGAAATCCTGGGGCCGCTCTTCATAGCGGGGCAGGATGTGGTGATCAACGGCAACGTCGATGGGGATGTCTTTGCCGCCGGTCGCACTATCGTCGTCAACGGGAAGATTGATGGCGACCTTCTGGCGGCCGGACAGACCATTCTTATTAACGGTACCGTGACAGGTAGCGCGCGTTGCCTGGCAAACCAAATAACGGTCCAGGCCAAGCTAGGGCAAAGCCTGACGGCCGTAGCCCGGAACCTCGAACAACTGCCGGGCTCAACGGTAACCCGGGACGTGGTGGCGCTCACCCAGAACACAGTCCTTTCCGGAACAGTGGGACGCCAGGTCCTCGGTGCCGGCTCAAGCATCAGCCTGAACGGTCCGGTCGGCGGTGGCATCCAGCTCTGGTCGGTGAACCGGCTCGACCTGGGACCGGGGGCCGATATCACGGGAAATGTGGATTACAGGTCGCCGGCAAACGCCTTGGTGGACCCCGGGGCTAAAATCACCGGCAAGATTAACTGGCAGCCGCTTCCGGTCAGCCAAACGGCTGCACCGCGCCACCACAGGTTCAACTGGTGGTGGCTCCTGATCTCCTTTGCCGCCGGGGCTCTGGTCTGGGGTCTATTGGCACTGCTCTTTCCCGGCCTTTGGGGCGGTCTCAGTCAGACGGTTCGACGGTCTCCCTGGCCCGCCCTGGGCTGGGGCTTGGTCGGCCTGGTGGCTGTCCCGCCTTTGATCCTTCTCCTCCTGATCACCGTCATAGGCATCCCCCTCTCCCTGACGCTTCTGGCGGCCTACATCGCACTCATCTATGTCGCCGACTTGACCGGCCGTCTGCTGGCCGCCCGCTTCGGCTGGGTAAGGCCCTTCTCACGCGTCGTGTCCTTCCTGGCCGGGTTGGTGGCTTTAATCCTGCTGGGCAAGATCCCGGTGGCCGGCTTTCTCATCAGTCTGGCCGTGGCCTGTCTGGGCATAGGCGCCGTCATCCTGGCCGTTTACCACTGGCGGCAGCGCCCGTCTCAGCCGGTCTCCCCGGACTGACATCCAGGGCATTGTATCATAATTCTGCGGCCTATAACAAAACTAATCCGCAAAATGCGGATTAGTTGAAGCGGATTACTTGAAAACGAGCCCTTGACTGGACATTTTAAGGATCAACATGATGATGTTTAACTTCCAATTCGACTAATTCCGTAAATAAGACCGTATTTCCTTCTTGGAATTCAAAGTCGACATCCCGACCATAACAAGTCACAATTACATCGTCTGCATCATCTTTATCATCGAATACGATCCTTACCTCGTAGTGATTCGAATCAATGTCTACATCAAGCGGCGTATTTGAGCTAGGTGGAAGTTCTATAGGAAACGAAGCAATCAATGTAGGAGGTGCTGTATCCCAATCGTAAAACTGGACAGTTACATCTCTTACCTTGATCAGACTAAAATTAGCTACCTCAACGTGCGCGGCAACCGTCGGTGTATAACAGCGAAAAACATCATAATGGGACCCCGAAATATTCCGCAGGAATATACGCGCCGGTTACGGGTGGTCAGCACCATCCTCCCGGCCGTAGGCCTGGGCGTCTTTCGCCACCTGGCCGATGATACCGTTGACGAAACGTCCCGATTCCTCGCCCCCGTACATCTTGGCCAGTTCCACCGCCTCGTTGGCCGAGACACTCGCCGGGATGTCGCCGCGGTATACGATCTCAAACAGGGCCAACCGCATCACGTTGCGGTCCACGTACGGCATGCGCCTGACTTGCCATTCCCGGCTCAGGTTAGCGATTATGCCGTCGAGTTGGGCCTGGTTGGCCAGTACGCCGTATACCAGGTCGCGGGCAAAAGTCATATCGGCGCCGGAGCAGGCCAACTCGTCACCCAAGTAGGAGAGGGCCCCTTCCGGATCCCCTCCCGTGCAATCCACCCAGAACAATGCCTTGAAAGCGGCATCCCGGGCTGTCCGTCTACCCATCTACCTACCCCCGCCTTAGTGTTCCCGGAAAAAGCGGTTTAGGATATCCCGGAAGTCGAAATGGTCATCCAGGCGCTTCCCGATCAGGTAGCCCAGCACGACGCACAGGGCCACGAACACCGTTTTAAAGAAGCCCCAGGTCACCAACAACAGGCCGAAAAGCAGTCCCAGGACAACGCCCACGACTTTGCCGCGATGACGGCCGAAGAACTCCTCCGTCGATCTATCCAAGCTGCCAACCCCCGTTTTCACTCCACCCGTGGTTTTTTGGCCGTAAGGCTGCCTACCAGGACGCGGACCTCGGTCACCTTCACCCCGGCCACCCGCAGGACGTGCTCGGAGACCTCATCCTGCACCCGGGTGGATAGCGCGGGCCCGCTGACTTCAGGTGAGAGACTCAAGCGGAGCTTGATACCGATACCACCATGGGCCCGGTGAAGATGGGCCTTCACGTCCCGGACGCCGGCGAGTGAAGTGACCTGACGCTCCACCGAATCAGCTATGGCGGCCAGGGCAATCCGTACTTCGCCCAGGCTGCCATCCAATACCACCGACTGCGGCTCGCTGCCCAAACCTGCGTAAGCCCACAACAAGCGGAGACCGGCCAGCACCATCAAGCCCAGAAATATGGTTACTCCATCGCTGTAGGAAGCCGTAGCCAACATCCTGTTCAGCACCGAAAAGGCCGGCTGCCAGCCGGACGTCAGCGCTCCCGACCCCGCGGCGAGAACGGTGCCAACCAATACGAAGAGGAATAAAAGGACCCGGTCAAACAGGCTCACTGATAGTCTGCCCCCACCCTTCCCGCTATTCGGCCCAGTCAGTATTACTTTGCTTTGGCAGAATCCTTTTCATCGTCGCGCACGTCGCCGAAGGCCACACCCTGGATATTGACGTTCACTTCCACCGCGTTCAGGCCGGTCATATCCTCCACGGCCCTTTTCACGCTGACCTGGATCTGGGATGCCACATCGGGAATACGGGAACCGTAGCTGACGATAACGAATATGTCGATGGCGGCTTCGTGCTCGCCCACAGCTACCTTAACGCCGCGGGAGAGGTTCTTGCGGCCCAAAATCTCGGCAATGCCGCCGGCCAGACCGCCGCTCATACCGGCAACGCCCCCGACTTCGGTGGCGGCAATCCCGGCAATGATCCGCACCACTTCGTCGGCGATCCTGATGGAACCCAGGCTGGTATGTTCCTCCCGGATCACGACCTCCTTTTGCTCTTCCACCGTTACCCCTCCCACCAAACAGATTCTCGAGCCGGACCACCAAATGGCAGGACGCTCCAGCCATCTTGGCACAACTTGGCAGGGCGGCCATCAATGCCAACATTATACCATCGTGACCCCGGCCGAGGCAAATTGTTTACCGCCATTCCGATAATTCAGCCTCGCAGGACAACAACACCCGCTACCGGAAGGGATTTTCCCGCTTTCCCTTGAATATGACATTAGGGAACACCGGACGTTTTGCTACGCTGTTTCCCTTAATCCAATCTTGCATGGGTATGGAGTGATGCAATTTGCAGTGCGACCTGATTTCCGGTGATCCGCAGGACCCGGGTTGCGACGCTATTAACGCGCGAATCGACAATCTGGTTGACGACTACAACCAGAAAATTATCCACCGCATTGACAGCGACTACCTGCGGAGGACCCGTTGGTCAGACCGCCTGGCCGACAAGATAGCTGCCTTTGGCGGCAGTTGGCGGTTCATAATTATTTTCTCCACCTTTCTAGCCCTGTGGCTGATCTGGAACCTAATTGGCTTTACAACGCATTTTGACGGGCCGCCGTTTATCCTGCTCAACCTCATTCTTTCCTTTATCGCCGCTTTCCAGGCCCCGATCATCATGATGAGCCAGAACAGGCACGCCGAACAAGATAAACATGAGGCTGTAATTGATTTCGCCATCAACTACAAGGCGGAGCAGGAGGTGGACGACATCCAGGACCACCTGCACCGTCTGGAGGATGACGTCCGGGAGATTAAAGAGATGCTCGCCAAAATGAAAACAGAAGGAAAATAGAAGGTACGGTGACCGTACCTGTATGATCGGGCACAAGGACGTACTTTTATGGAGAAAGGAGGTGTTTTATGACTAGTTTTGATGGCTACTCGTATGGTGGACTTTATTGTGGTGCTTGTTCCATTATGTTGGCTTTCAAGACTGGCGACAAAGATGACTTTGCGTCCTTCTGGAACGCTAAATAGCCTACCAAAAACCGATCCGTCCGGGGGATTCCGCAGGCGGCTTTTTTTGTCGCCCCGGATTCTTCAGGTAGCGCGGTTTTACCCCCCGGAAAAGGTACATACGGGCGTCGCCCGGGTCGCTGCCGCAGCTCGCTTTTCCGCCCGGTCCTTCCCGGCCATTGGCAGTCCTTCCCGGGAAGGGCGCCCGTCCGGGCGGCGAGGATGAGAATTGTTGAACAATATAGAGGAAATAATCGGACCAAGGAGAAAGAATTAGTGTGAGTCCCGACACCTTCTACCACATCAAGCAGGGGAGAAGATTTAAGACGGGGTTAGAGCTCACCGCCTGCCTGGGCACCCTGCCGCCGGTGACCTTCATCTGAACAGGGTGACTTTGTGGACCATCTCCCGGCCCGGGTTGCGCCAAGGAAAGGAGAAAACAGGCTAACCATGCTAAGTGCACCCGACGACGATCTATTCAAGGTTCTTTCCGACAACTCGCCCATCGGCATTTTCATCCTCCAGGACAGCGTATTTTGTTTTGTCAACCCCCAGCTCGAAAACCTTAGCGGGTGTCCGGGTAAAGAATTGCTGGGTGGCGATTTCGGGCGATTCATTGTACCCGAAGACAGGGATGTTGTCAGGCAAAGCGCTATCGCAATGCTGAAGGGTATACGCAGGGTTCCCTACGAGTACCGGTTCCAAAGGCAGGACGGGGAATACCGGTGGGCCATGGAGGCCGTTTCTTCCATAACCTACCGGGGGAAGAGGGCGGTTCTGGGCTACTTTATGGATATTACCGAGCGTAAGCAAGACGAGGTGCTATTCCAGGCCCTTTCCGACAACTCACCCATCGGCATGTTCATCGTCCAGGACGGCGTATTTTGTTTTGCCAACCCTCAGCTCGAAAACCTTACCGGGTGTCCGGCTC
>Ga0307376_10002446_pt1 | contig 18261 bp, 36 predicted proteins | sample TR2MG_FD_202536 | JGI IMG/M metagenome (GOLD analysis project Ga0307376, IMG submission 202536) | Soil microbial communities from Risofladan, Vaasa, Finland - TR-2 | ecosystem: Environmental > Terrestrial > Soil > Coastal area > Acid sulfate soil | place: Finland: Risofladan, Vaasa | collected...
ATAATGTAACTTTTTGGATTAGAGAATGTTGGGGTTACTTGTCGGATGTTTGTAAGTAATCTACTTATATCATGGAACTCAATTGCCTTCTTTCCTGCAATTGTTACTTGTCCCCTAATTACACTCACTCTCAAAACCCCAGCAGCCTTTAATCTAGTCGCCAAATTCCTTGCTGCCATTTCTGGAGTTAAACCTTTTTCCACATATAAATCCATATCCCCTAGTTTTCGAGTTATCTTAACTTGACCTGTTTGTGCGACACTTCCTCCAACAATAACTTTCTGTTTATTTTGTTTAAGAAAATCTCTTATCACATTTTGTGCATTTTTTCCTTTGATACTTTCTATATTATCAAGTTTAATATTTTTAGCTTTAGGTTCAAATTTTTGTAATACTTGAGTTTGTTTCATATACTCTTTGAAAGCAGCTCTTTTTTCAGGTGATAATTTATTTAATTCTGATTCTAATTCTGCTTTAAGTTGGTTTCTTAATTTAATATTTCTAACAATTTTTCCAGTTCCAACAAACCCTGCTGCTGTTCCCAATGCACTCGTCACAGCCAAAATAGGTTCTCCTGTTTCAATACCCATTTCTACTCCTTTGAATATTGAATAAGAAGGTACTATAGTAACGGCTGCCCCTTTTGCACTAACCCCTAATAATCTCATCTGTGCTGGAGTTCCAGTTATAGTTGGTGCAAAAATGCCCATTGCTTTAGCTCCAACCCCTATTAATTGGAAAGCTAAATATATCTTTTCAGCCTTATAAGCCTTATTTGTAAAATCTAACGAGGCTATTAATGCTTGGTCTCTTATTGGGGTATCTCCTCTTCTTGCTTGTTTTAATAATCTAGTCCATGCACTTCCACCAAATCTACTTAATCTATCAAAAACTTTATGGGTTATTTCTACAGACCCATTAGTTTTCTCTACATCAAATCCACTTCTTTCAAATCTATTCATAACTTTATTTTGTCTTTCTATTGCAGTTACTTGATCTATCTTTTTATTACTTAAATCTGCATTAATTTGAGCCAAATTAAATTTACTCTCCTCCATTACTTTTGAAAGTTTTTCTGCCTTTCCTTGGTCGATTTTGTTTTGTCTATCTTTATCTCTCATAAGTTGTAATAGTTCTAATGCAGCTTTTCTTTTATCTAATGCATCTCTTGGGTCTAACGAACCGCTTCTCTTAATTAAATCATTTATATGTTCAATCTTTTCTTTTTTTTGAATATCTGCAACAGTTCCTCTTAATGCTACCCCTCCTAATTCAGAACTTAAAAATTTTGGACCAACTAATGAGGGGACGACTGCAACTTCAACAGCCTCAACAAATTCTCCAAATCCTTTAGCGACTGGTTGTGGTTTAAAATCTTCTACAGTTTTTTTAGTAACTCTAGCTTCTGCTATTCTCTGAAGTTCTATTTTTCTTTTGACATCTTCAGGTATAACAAATTTCTTATCAAAAGATGGGTCTCTTCCCCTAAATCTTTCTTGATCTCTTAACGCTTGTTGAGTTCTTGTTGCTGCAAGTTCTCTTGCTTTTTTTGCGGCTTCTTCTCTTGCTTTTCTTGCGGTTTCTTGAACTTTTTTATAATTTTCTCGTGCTTGTTCAATTGCAGAAGATGCAGAAATACCACGACCTCCAGTTTTCTCCCTAATAAAGGCCTCTTGCTCTTCAGGTCTTATAGAGAATCCTTGACCATTAATAAATACTTCTCCCCCTCCAATTATTTTTGCTCCAGGAGGAGGGAATGCTGTTGATATTCCTTGACCACTTGAATCAATATAAATTCCTGTTGATGGGTTATAAGTTCCACCACCCCCACTTGATGAACCCCCTCCAGAAGAACCTCCGCTGCTTACAGATTTCCCTTCTCTTCTTGCAGCCGCAGCCATATCCCTTGCTAATTGTTGTCTACTAGCATTTACCATTTTATTTTACAAACCAACTTCCATTCTTAGTTCCTTCAAGTATAGAATAAGTTGGACAATCTAAATTTGATTGTTCATTAAGTTCACATTCTAACCATCTTGGAATCTCCTGTGAACCAACAAGTTTTATTTTTCTACAATCACTTGTGGTTAATATTAAAGTTGGAGTTCCACTAATCATATAAGAACCTTGAGTAATATCTAAAATATTCCAATTTACATTCGGATAATAATTAATCATTTGATTCATAAATGGTTCTATAGATTTACAGTGCCCACAATTAGGAGAATAATAATAATTAACTGAAATTGCAGAAACACTTCCAACTAATAACAAACATATAAATCCAATAATTAGAAATTTATTCATTAAAAAAACCTCTTTTACTTCTAATCTTTCTGAATACTGGTTCATCAAAAGCTTCTAAAGGTTCTATAACTGATGAAGATAATGCTCCAAATTCATCTATTTGTGGTTCAATTAATTTCTCTTGTTCGATTAAAGATAATTTCTCTCTAAGTTTTGTTTTTTGTGTTCCAATTTTCTTTCCATATCTAATAGCTTCTTGTCTATGTAATCTTTCTTGCATTCCTCCATGTAACATCCTTGCAGTTATTCTTGGAACTTTCTTATTCTCTAAGATACTAATTCTTCTTTTTATTTCTTCTTCCATTTAAAATCCCCCCCTTTTAAATTTGTCAAATTTAGTTTTTGAGATATTCATTTCCATTAGGTCTTCAATATCAATACCTTCCTTTATTAATTTACGTTTTTTCAAATCTAGAGATACTTGATGATTACGACTATTTTCTTTTTGATTTACAAAGTCTTTTAATTTCATAACAATACGAGTAAAGACCTATTTAAATATTAGAGGTATAATAAGAAAAATAAGAATGGGAACTTGTACCCCCTTAAAGTATAGATTCTTTCTTCATCCAATCTAATTCATCTTGAATTTCTTTGTTTGGGATTATTCTTTCTTTCTTTATTCCATATCTATTTCCAATGTCTTTCATAGTTTTTGTAAAGTCTTGTGAAGTGAATTTTTTAGTTTCTATCTTCTTCCAGTCTTGATCTCGGACTATCAACTCAAACTTTATTCCATTTCTCTTTAGTTCAAACCATTCTTGTTTTGGAAATCCCATTTTACAACTGTCCTGTTAAAAGCATATAACCACCATATCCTACTACACCTGCAATAACTAGATATAGAAGTCCCTTACCCATGGCTGCCGCTTTTACTTTAATAGTATCTCCCAACATTCTAGCCATGATATATTTCTGTCCATGAGTCTCGTTTTTTTCATTTCCTTGACGTATTGAAAGAGGATTTATTCTCCATGTTGGTTGTATAACTACAGGAAACTTTCCTTGCCATAATCCAACTTCATCTGCTCTAATCGCGTGGTAAGTTTTGTCCTTTAGACGAATTGTACTATCTTCCAATCTTTGTTTTTCTCCAGAGATATTTCCATTTTCATCTATCTTGATTACTCCAACCCATCCTTTCTTTATTTTAGATTTTCTAACTCTTGCCTTTCTTGGAATCCTCATATTTCTCTTCTTTACATTAGCTTCTTTAGTATCCTCTAGGCGTTCTATCCTTTTCATTATTGGCATTGGTTTATTTTCTTGTTCCATTTTATCCTCCTTTCATTACGTATTTTCAAAATGTTTACCTACTAAGTATCCAGCAATAAATGTTCCTATGTATGTTACTCCTGACCAAAAGATTGCTTCTACTGGACCCATGTGAACTATGAATGGATTTAGCATATATTCTCTAGCTAAGAATACTGTTCCGAATCCTATTAATCCGAATACAGTTCCCATTATGCTAAACTCTGATATATTTTCAAACATTCCTGTTATGAACTCCCAGATGTCCCCAACCCACTCAAAGCTAATTAGATATAAGAAAAAATCAACTATCTCATCCCAAATATCTTCTAAGAAACTCATTGTTGGATAGGTTCCTCCGTGTTTTTTTTCTTAAACCAACCTTTGTTTTTGGTCTTATGTCTTGGTGAAACATCTGCAAGTTCTTTCTTCATTGTTACTGCTAACTTCATTAGGAATCCTTCCTTTGATAGTGATGATGCCGTTTGTATTTCGCCAATCTTCTTAAAGTAATCTGCGAATTCTTTATTATCTGCAATCTCTTCACAAAATGTAGATAATTCTAAATACGTCCTTAAAGGTAATTTTGATTTTCCCAATTCTTCTTCACTTAGGTTACCTACTCTTGTTGTACTTTCTGTTTTGATTACTTTAGTAAAGAAAGAATGCATATTTTGTTTTCCTTCACTTATCTGCCTTAACATATCTTGCGCTTGCTGTTCTGTCATATCTTCAGTCATAGTATAATAATTCTTCCCCCCTTTCAAGAGCTTCTTCTTTTGTTCCAGTTAGAAAATCTTTAAGTCCACTTAATAATTCTGGGATTTTTTGTTGTGTTACCCTTGCTGCTATTATTAATCCTAACCATATTAATATTCCTGCACTTATTAAGAAGTCCCAGTTTATTTCCATTAGAATTTTTGTGGACGGTGTCCAGCGCGTTGAAAAAATCTTGGCTCGTAACCGTGTTTAGATAATTCCTCTACGATATAATTTAGTTTGTCTTTTTCTGTTTTAAATTTCTTTGTATGTTCTTTTAATCTTTCTATTGCTTTCTTTCTCCAGTTATCATCATCTTTTAAATCTGGATGTTCTTTTATCACTCCCCCCTTACTTAGCTTTAGTCCATGAATAGTTGTTGTAGTCCCACTTGATGTGTCTCTAAACATAATATTGCTTTCATCAATAATTACTTCTACTTCGTCTCCACCCAAACGAAAATTTCCAAAAATCATAATCTCCCCTCCTGGAAATAAATAAACGGAGTTCCAACTAATGATAGATAAACATTCCCTTGTGTTTTCTTATTACTCATTTCGTTTTTACTCCGTTTATTTCTAAATAGCGATTGAAAATAAAAAACCGCCTTAACTTAATTATTGGTTACCAACTAAAGCTTCCTTTATTCCTACAATTTGATTTCCCATCCAAACTAAATATTCTTCCTGTGTGAAAACCCCATCAGGTGTCTGGAAGACTGTCTGATAATCTGTAGGTAACTGTCCTAACATAACTGGCTTCTGTTCTACTTTCGGTTCTTCAGACTCTTGTGTCTCTTCTGGAACTTCTTGTGTTTCTTCGTCTTTTTTATTCATTTTTTTTAACCTCCCTTACAACTTATTAAAGTATATCCTCAATCCATTCAAGTGTTGCCCATAAAGCAATTAGTGCTCCAATGAAAATTGTTGCATATCCAAAATAAAGTGTTAGGTTATCTCTATAAATTACTATTCCATTTCTTATAATCCATAACCCTGTAAAAGATAACATCATCCCAGTCAATATAGACAAAGGAACATTCCTTCCAAAGAAACTTATAAATGCCACTGCATAAATCATTACTAACAAAATTATAAACAAAGCAATATTATCATTCCCATCTCTTCCTGAAGGAGTTACATTAAAATTTATGCATCCAGTTTCAGAATCAACTGAATTTCCACAATCATAACAATAAGTATATTCTCCGAGTGTTGTTGTATTCCCCCCAGTTAAATTAATTGAATAGTCTGTTCCATCTGCTTCAAACTCTCTGTTGGATAATAATAGATTTCCTTCTTCATTTCTAACACTCGTTATATTACAATAAGTACAATTATTACATGTCTGATAAAGTAATGCAGTTTCTCCTTGCTTTACTGGTTTTATTTCTATTGCTTGAACAAGTGTAATACTAAAAATAAGTGTACAGATAAGAAGTATTACTATCGTTCCCTTTTTCATTACATCTACTTGTTCTTTTTTATTTATAACTCTTTTGGTTTTCATTTTTTCGTTTATCTCAGTTAAAGCGAAGTTATATCTCCCTCATACAACTTACTATTTCTGCTTGAGTTGTTAAGTCCCAACAATCTAATTGTTTATTTTGTTTATCTTCAATATTTGCAATCTTCCATAACATTAAAACATTTATTGCTCTGTTTGTGTGTCCTATTGCTTCTAAATTATAACTTCCGTATGGGCTTAATTCATAATCAAACAAAACATTATCACTTAATTTTCCTTCAGGAGTTAAAATTAAATCTTTCATCTCTGCATAAGTTTTTGTATTCAGATTATCATAAAAATTTTCAATCTTTGTTAATGTTGCAGGGTCTTTTGTAGTATTAGTTACATAATGTTCTGCTAATATTGAATTATTAAAAGCTGTTAAATCCTCATATAAATCAACATTCTTATTTAATAATGCTAATGCTTGATATTGTTCTGCACCTTGACAAGTTAAATCAACAACATCTGTTAATTTTGTATAAGGATAGGTTATCCTTTCTCTTATTTCATTGTGACAAATTGGTTCTAAATCAATTTCTTCTATTAAAATTTCACAAACTTCTTCTTCATAATATTCTATTTTTGGTCTATCAAGGTCTGCATCCTTCACTTGCTTATAACAATTTCCAAAGGCTGAATGATTAATACTTCCATCAAGATTATATAATTCACTTCCTAATTTGAAAGTTTCTAAAACATCTGTTTGACTATTTATTTGTGTCGAAGTTAAAGCACTTCCATATCTTATTGTTCCTAATCCTGTTGTGTTATAAAATGTATGAACTCCTGTTGAGTTATAAACTGGATTTGTTCCATCACTTGAAATTTGTAAGTCTGTGTCTGATGTTCCCCACATAGCAATGCTGTTATCATTTCTTAACCATAAATTTCCACCATTTATATCTAACTTTTGAATCGGTGTAGAGATGCCTAGACCTACGTTGCCTATAAAAGATTGACTCCCATTATAACTATTCCAAGAACTAACCAAATCCCCATAAACATCACCCATACTCGCATAAGTCACTGACATTCCAAATGGCAAAATTAATAACATGATAAACACTAATGCAAAACTAATTCTCAGCATACCCCAACCTATTTTTTCTCTTTCAATATCTTCAATCATTTTTTTCTCCGATTAATTTAATTCTTTTTTTCATTTTTTTCTCCGATTAATTTAATTCTTTTTTTCTCCATTTTATTTTTTCCATTTCTTTTCTTCATTTTCTTATTTTCTTTTTCCATTTTTCTTTCTCTCTTCCCCCTTCCTTAGTTCACCAGAACTACCTACTGGGTCCCAAACTACCTCAAACCTAAAATCAAAATTTGCGCTCACGCGCAAAAAAGATTCTAGATTCAAGATTCCCCGCTGCAGCACCGAAACCCAAAACTGGGATTAGCAATAGACGGCCCGAGAGCCAAGCTCGCACAAAACGGCCCAGCAACGGCACCATCACTCCAACGGCCCCCACGAAGCACGCCCCGCCCCGAAGCTGTACCCGCCGCAAAGTAAACACTATCATTCCCGTACTTATTAGTATCACTATCAGTTGAAGTTTGAAAATCACCTGATTCACTTGGATAATGATTACCGCTCCCTCCTGAAGGACTTGTTGTATTAACTACCTCGTCCACCCATTCCCAAACATTTCCAACCATATCATAAACACCTTCTACACTCACACATCCTGTTCTACTTCCAGTTAAACAAGGAGCACATTGAGAATTTACATTACACCCATAAGGTTCAACACTCAAATCACCAGGTAAATAATAAATCTGTCCTTGCAGATTTGCTGCCCCAAGCCATTCCAAACTTGTACATAAATGTTTTCCTGCATTTTCGCAATAAATCTTCGCATTTGTTTGACTCACGGAAGTCCATGGCGTTGTCCCATTGGCACTCCCTGCAATGCTCGAACCAGCATTATAAGCCTCATACTGGTCAATACAATAACCCCCGTTATCATTTATATAAGCCATCCCATCAGGACACCTTTGAGAACTGAGGATATATCCATCCACCCTTACATTCCCTCCAACAACCAAATCCCCTGAAACATCTAAATCAACAAACCACCCCTTTAACCATCTCAATACTATACTTCCAAAAGAAGATGAACTCGTTGTTTTTGGTGCTATATCTCCAGAGATGTTCGCATTACCTACATTAAGAGTAGTGAAGTTTGCTATACTTCCTTGAAGATAAGTAAAGTTAGTAGCATTCCATAAATTTCCATTTAAATTACTTTCAAGTGAAGCATTATGTAACCAAACATTAAAAATAGGGTCTACTTCAACACCAGTAGGTAATCCAATCCCACTAACAATAGCAATCCAATCTACATAATAATGATTTTGAGTATTCCCTCCGTCTTTATAAATTCTCATTTGTGCAACTCCATCACTTATATGGTCTGCTCCATCAAAAACAGGTTGAGTCATTGTTGCAAAAGTATCTGATTCAATTAATTTAGGATAATCTTCCCAAGCACTATCTATATAATTCCACATTTGAACTAATGGATAATCTCCTTTTAAATCACTTGTTTTATATCTCATAATTCCTCGACTAAAGGTATCAACCGTTAATCCTGTAAAATTTATCCTTAAATCTAAACCTGTAACTTCTTCTGAAAAATTAAATGTAACTCCATCATATCCTGCGTCTGGATGTTGAACATCTGCTAAAGTTCCTCCATCTATTGTTCCTACAACTGCTTCAGATTGTGTTGGACTATGATAAATTGGGTCGAATTTTGTTTCATTTAATGTTAGATTATTATTATTTATAAAATCAAACCAAGTGTCTGTTGTGAAATTAAAATGATTTGCATTAATCCAATCTGTCGTGAAATTATATATTCCAATATTTATATTTTGATTTGCGTTGCCCCCTGAAAGATTAAGATATAAATTATCTAAATTAGAAAGATTAACTCCATTAATTTCTCCAGTAATTGTAAAATTTCCTTCGACAGTTAAATTTTCAGTAACAAGAAGATTATAAACTTCCATTTCTTCTGCACTTATATTCTGGACAAAAAGATTAAGCCATCTATTAGCTCCAGAACCAATATCAAATGCAAGAGAAGATAAAGGAAATAAACTTCCATTAACATAAGTATCTCCTGCACCATCTATTTGCATTCGTATAATATTATCAGTAATAAAGTAAAGAGGATTTTCATGTTCTGTTCCTATCATCATTCCCCCATCATCATCATCAACTTCAGACATGAATAAAGTTAAATTTGATTTTGCTATTCCTGCTTGTGTTCCAGCATAGTTTCCCCCATGAAAAGTAAGTCGTGCAAGTTGTTCATCTGTTTCTCTTAAGGTAATTCGAGACCAACTTCCTGCACTCTCTGTACTAACTAGAATATCTTGATTTCCATTTCCTGAAACTTCTAAATCAAATTCAAAGAATCCATGCTCCGCATAGAAATCATTTCCTCCAATATCTACATCTACGTTTGCGTTTGAACCATCAATTAAAAGCCAACGGTCTATGTCCCATGCGAAGCCATCCCATAATAATGAGTTGTTTACTGTTTGAGTGCTTATGTTGAATGGAGTTCTATCAAAATTGACTCCGATTTCATTTTGTGATCCGTCAAGACCAACTTGTAGTTCTGCTGAAGAGAAAGAGATTAAAAAAATAAAAATAAAGAGGAGTGCCGAAAAATTAACCATCATATAAGTCTTGGTCTTTTTCCTCCCCCCCTTATGTTTTAAATTAAATGTTTGCATTATGAATTTTCCTTATTTACATTAAACCACTATTTCTCAAACCTTGTGCTGCAATACCAATTGCTGTTGAAGCAATAGAAAGGTTATAGAATAATGTAGTAAGTCCAAGGATTGTAGACGAAGCTCCTGTAATATTCGAATTATTTTGTGCTCCTGCTACTTCATTCGCGACCGTCGGAGCTAAAGTTACTCCTACCAAAATCACTATGAATCCACCGATAATATTTCCTAACATTCTTTAATCTCCCCTCCTAAAATTTGAAAACTTGTGTTGTTTCATAGTAGTTACAACAAACTTCTATTTATATATTAGAGGTATAAATCAAGAATATACTTTTTTGTATAAATCAAGTAACTTTTTAGAAATTTTATATCCTTTGAAGTTCATCCATTGAATCATATCAGAGTTTGACTTCCCCCGATTACATCTCCTACAACATTTTACAATATTTACTGAACTGAAAGGGAGAAATGGATTTATATGATCATGTTCAATATCATTGTTAAAATCTTTATCACAATAAACACAAACTTTATCCCTTTCATCAATCATTATTAATATATCTAAGGTAAGTTCAGATTCTTTAATATGCAATCTTCTATAATCATGCGACCTTAGTGTTTTCAGCCTTCCCTTTATAGTGTTATAGTATTTTCTCCATTTCTTGTTTATTTTTTCCCTATTATTTTCTGTATATTTTCTATTACTTTCTAATATCTTTTTAGGATTCTCATCACGCCAACGTTTCTTTTTTATTTTCCCGTGTTCACTATTACTATATATTTCTTGAGAATCTTTAACTTTCTCAGGATGCTTTTCACGATAAGTTTTATCCCATTTCTTTCTTTTCTCTTGGTTCGTTTTTTCTATCATTTTATTTTTATTACAATTTCTCCTCCCTCATCTGTTTTTAATAATTTTGTAACTTTCTCTATAAAATTCCCTACAACTTCCGACATACTAATGTTTCTTTTCTCACATTCTACTTTAAATTCAGCATATAATTTATCCCCCATACCAAAACTCTTTGGTTTCTTTATTTCTGTTTTTTGTTTAGATTTAATTTCCATTTCCATTATTAATATCTTATGTTACTTCTTATTTAAACCTTTCTTACTATTCTCTAATGACAAATCCTTATTTATAAATATATCTACTGTTTTCAATCTGGGGGTCTAATTTATAAATGGGATTATATTTATAAATATATGTTAGTCGCAGAAGGTTACCATAAAACTTATTATCAAGAACACAAAGAGAAATCTAAAGTTAATTTTCAGCGATGGTATTCTAAATCTGGCAACAAAGAAAAAATGCGAAAATATATGAGAGAGTATATGAGAAAAAAGAGAAATATTAAAAAGGAGAACTTTAGATTTAAAGAATATGGCTGAAGAAGAACACGAATCTCAAATTTCCAAGCACAGTTCTGGTGTTTCTATAATCATTAGAATAGATGGTCTCTGGAAGGATGCAAATATTCATTCACGAGCAGGATTATTTTCAAAATGGAATACAGACCTTGATGTTATCTGGAGAGAACTTGCGCGAGATATAAAAGAAAAAGATTATAAAAAGAAAAAAGAAGAATTTGACGATTTTGATAAAAATTTAGTTCTATCTGGGACCTTCAAAGATACTGGAAGTGATACTTTTGATGAATTACCTAAAGATGATATAACAAATAGATCAAAACAATACCAGATACTCAATGATAAAGAACTTTTCTTGAAGAGATTGGAGAATTTCTTAGGAAAGGGTACTACTTGGGATGATGAGGATGATGATGACATCTAGTAATTCTGATGTCGTAAGTATTTATGATAAGAAACAAGATAAAATCATCAAATACTATCTTGATGCGCGTTTAAAAAATAGTTTAGATGAAAAAGTTATCCCAGATTTACAAAAAAAGGATAAAGATTGTTTTATTGCTATTGATGGTGAAGAAGGTTCCGGAAAATCAACCTTTGCTTTTCAAATTGGGAAATATGTTGATCCTACTTTAGACCTTTCACGTGTTGTTTTTGATGCAGAAGGCTTTCGGCAAGCAATTTTTAAGGCTAAAAAGGGACAATGTGTTATTTTTGATGAAGCTTTTACAGGTTTAAGTTCTAGGGCCTCCCTTTCTAGTATGAATCGTGTACTTATTAGTCTAATGATGCAGATGCGACAGAAAAACTTATTTGTTATCCTTGTTTTACCTACTTTTTTCCTTTTAGATAAGTATGCAGCCATTTGGAGGGTTCGTGCTTTGATTCATGTCTATGAAAGTTCAGGAAGGAGGGGATATTTTAGATTATATAACCGAAGATTGAAGAAATATCTTTATTTGATGGGAAAAGCCACGTATTCTTATGGTGGGAGCAAGTGGAAAGCTAAAACTCGGTTTAAGGGAAGGTTTTATGGAGTCTTTGCCCTAGGAGATAGCAAAATTGAACAGAAATATTGTGATAATAAGGGTAAAGCACTTGAAGCAACTGAAAAGAACCCTATGACTGCAGGACAAGTCAAATATAGGGAACAAAGGGATATTACACTTTACTTATTACGTAAATTAACTAAAATGACCTATCAAGAACTATCAAATATGCTTGGAGAGTATGATTTAGAGATGTCTTATGTCCAAATAAGGAATGTTTGTGCTAAATTTGGGGATATAGAGAAAGAAAAGGTCAAAATTGTGGTAAAAGAGGTCGAAAAGGTGGCCAAACCCTTAAAAACAAGGGAAAAAGAGACTAATATCCCTAAAAATGATGATTTAGAGGACAATACAGACAATTTTGATTAAATTTGATGGTTATTTTTTAAATTTAATGGAAAATCGGGGCAAAATATCTAAAAAAGGTCGATTTTAGTGGAAAATCGGGGCTTTTTATTAATTTTAAGTATTAAATAATTATATATATATAGTTTTATATCAAAATAAGGGGCAAGAACCCAAAAGAGGTTAAATTTTGAGGACTTTCTAGGCATTGGACGTGGCCCACACCTGTTTTGTGTTGTTTAACACCCATTTCCAAGGCGTTGGACCTCTTTCTTAGTGAAACTAGGCATGCGCGTCTGATTATTTCAAGGCATTGGGGCTTTTGGGTATCTTTTTCAAGGCATTCGATCCTTTACAGTCTATTTATAATTAAAATCAAGGCATTGGTGCATGCTGATCTCGTTATCTAGGCATCATGCTCAAAAAGTGCCTCAGAGGATAACACTTAGGTGTTATATAGGGGTTTTTGTGGGGTGTTTTTTGCCTTTGTTTTTTCGATTTTTTTTCGATTTTTTTTGTTTATCTTTATAATAAAATATAAACTTTTATGTTGTTGTCTATTCCTAAAGGTCTTTAATTATGTTTATCTTTAATATGTTAATATTGTTTTATTCTAATTTCTATGTATTAAGATTATACACATTTAAACTTATTCACTACTATAAAGATACAACATATTACCCTAGCATTTCGCATAGAACTCTTATACCGAAAGGTTTATAAACATTAAATTCGTTAGTTGGGTATGGTAATAAAAAAGAATATCCTTATTGGATACAGGGTGAAAGGGATCGGAACATATAAGACAAAAATAAAACCTCTCGGTTATATTGTTGCAGGTTTAGGGTTTGCTCTTGTTGGCTTTGGCGTTCTAACCTTATCCCTTCCAACCGGTTCAGTATTCGCCATTAGTGGAGGGTTAAGTTTACTAGGATTAGTAGGAATTAGTACGATTAAGACAGAGAAGAAGTTAAGAAATAAACTTAGGTTTGTTTTGTGGAGGTTGAGGAGATGAAGACAGAGATACAAGACACATCACTCGACGCTTTAGGCGAATTGAAAAACGGAAAGGCGGAAGGGCGGAGGATTCAGGTTTATAATTGTATTAAGAAACTTGGGTCTTGTAGTAATTCGATGATTGCGCGAGAACTTGGTTTAAGTATTAATAAGATAACGGGGAGAGTGAATGAGTTAAGGAATTATTTTAAGGTTGTTGGATTCTCCCATAAAGCTGTGTGTCCTGTAACTGATAGGCTTGTTATGTTTTGGAAGGTTGTTCGTGATTTTGATTCGTGGGATAAAATAAAAAAAGAGTCTGGCGGTAATCAATCCGCCGACCTTGAACTTAATAATTAAAATGATTCCGTCTTTTTTTTCTTAATTGTTTAAGAGTAACATATATTTAAAAAGAAAAAAGTCATAAAATAAGTGGAGGTATTTTAATGGAACAAACAGAAACACCAGCAGAAGAAACCACAGAAGACGAAGAGTAAACTTCAATCTCCAACTAATTTTTTTTATTTTATTGTTTTACCTCTAATATTTAAATAGACTTGTACTCGTATTGTTATGAATTTTTTTGCAAAAGAAAAAGAAAAGGATTTTGAGGTATTGGGTTTGAAGGATCAAAGTAAAAGTCTTTCTGTTCGACCTCAGATTGGAAAGAGTATAACTAAGATTGATGCTAAAAGAAAAGCATTGGCTCCAGGGAAAAGAAGGAGTTCTGCAGGGAATATTTATTACGAGGGGCGTAAGAATCGTAGCGATGTTCCTGGTAAAATGATTTAACTCTAAGATCCTATAGCCAATATAATTATTCCTAAGACAAAAAATGCACCATAAATTAATCCAGTTAATGCCAGACTAACTAATAGGTTACATTTCATAAAGCTCCAGAATCCTATTTCTTTATATTCATTATCAATTAATAATTTCATTACTTTTACCTCCAGTCGTTTTATTCTTATTTGTTAGTTTTTCAAATTGTTCCATTACTATATCTTTCCCAAACATGAAACATCTAACACTTCCTTGATCTAAAATACAATATCCTGTTTCGTCACTTATTATTGTTATAGCATGCGCCGTTTTGTTTCCAGTATCTACTATTGTGATTTTTGAATTAAATCCTAATTCTTTTATATAATTATCATATAACTCAGCCCAATTTAAACAATCCCCTCCTTCCTCAATTAATTCTTTTAAGGTCGGATTTTCTAGATCGTTTCTTGATTTAAATTTATAAATTGAAGATACATAATCATTAAGACAGAATGCTGTTTCTTTCATTGTTAGATTTTCACATTCTTTAGGAGTTGTTACATCTCTATATCTTATATCCCTTACTATCGAACTTATCTTATCTCTCGCTACATACCCTACTGTAACTGAAGAAATTGTTAAAAGGATTATTAATAAACTAAAGATTATTTGTTGTTTCATTTTAATAATTCTCCCATAGCATCAAGCATTGTATCTACGTTTAGAGTCATTTGTCTAAGTTCTTTTCCAATTCTTTCGTAATCCTCTGTGAACTTATTGAATTGTATTCTGAAAGCTACTCTTAGTTTCTTAATATCTTTTGGTGATTTGAACGCAAAATCTTCAATGTCCATCAATAACCTCTCTTAAATCTCTCATTATTTTTACTGCAGAAAATCCGGAACCGATTAGAATTGTCATCTTATAGAATACGTTATCTTCATATCCTTGTGCCATTAGATTTAGAAGTAACTCTCTACCAGGGTCTGAATTCCAAAACTTTAACTCTCTAATCCAATTCTTTTCCCATTCTTTAAATGCTTTAGTTTTTATGTGGTTCATTTTTTCATTAATTGTTCCCCTTTTGAACATTGTTTTCTTTATCTTTCTTCGTCTTAGATTCCTTGATGGTTTTATGAACCGCTCCAACACTCACTCCCGACTGTTCAGATATTGCGCGGATGGTTAATTTTGGAACGATTGTAGCTAATTCTAATATCTTATTCTTCTTTTGAGTAGAGATTGTTTTCCTACCCCATTTATTTCCCTTGTGAGACTTCGTGGGCTTTCCTGGAGACCTTCTAACTGCGGCCTTAACTCTTGCAGATTTTTTAATACTCTCATCTTCTGCTAACCATCCTAATAAATTTAGGAATAGTTCTTGCATTATTTCATCAAATGGTTGTGGGATTTCATAGAATGATTCAAAGAACTTTTGTCTGAATGAGTGAACTCTACATTTGTATATTGCACAAAATTGGAAAAACTCTTTTAGTTTCTTTCTGTTTCTGAATAATCTATCCCAATCCCAAGTATAAAGGTCTCCGCCTTTTGTTTGTTTTATTATTTTCTTTAGTCTTTCAAAATCTTCCCTTTCCTTGTTATCCTTCCATGCAGATTGTTTATCTTGAAATAAGATATAATCTTTTCCGCTTATTGTTTCTATTTCTTTTATTTGATTCTCTGGTTCTTGATCTTCAGTAGAAGTTCTAATGTAAACCCATTTATTCTGTTTTTCCATTTGCTTTCCTATGTTTATTTTCCCTGCTGACTTTTTTTACCTTCTCCTGGAACTCTAGATCATTGTGGTATCTCTCGTGTCGATATTTTCTCATATATTCTTTTCTATCTCTTGGTTTCTCATTCTTCATTGATCGGGCTATTTGTTTTGCCCTTTGTTTTTTATCTAAATGGTATTGGACTGTACTTTGATATATTCCTAATGTCTTTGCTATTCTTTGATTGGTTGATCCCTCTGCTTTCATTTGTATCATTAGATTCTTCATTTCTTTTGTCACTTTTCTATAATTTCTCATACTCAATAATCCCTCATATCTTCTTCAAATAATTTATCTGTAAGTTCTTTTGTTATATTTTTTGGTGAGGTAGTTATTGCACCAATTCCTAAACTCTTTGCATAAGGGCAAGTGTTCTTGCATTCTTTTACCATTAAATAATCACAAGGTTCTTCGTTTGTTTGGCAATTAATATATTCTGGTATCATTTTTTACTCTCTTGTTTAGGATTACGAATTTCATCTTCATCTCTCAAGGTAATTATATCTTTTGCTTCTTGGAGAGTGAATGTTGCTAAATCACATTTTCCACAGATACATTGTAAGCCCAATTCTTTTAATTTCTTGTTCTTTATTTTTGCTTCTCTCTCAAATCTTCTGATTATTCTTTGTTTTTGTCCTACCATTTCCTATACCCTCGTTAAGTCGTCGTGTCCCTTCAAAGCGTCTTTGTCTTTCATTTCCCAACTAGACAATGCTATCATTCCACAAGCAATCCCTATTATTCCAAAACCATCTTTATAAAAAATAAGTAGGCTAATTCCTATAATAATCATTACAATTCCTAAATATCCTTCAATATTTTTCATCATTCGGTTACTACCTCTTTTAAGTCGTCAGTCTTAATTTTATCTATGCAATATTCCCATGCTTCGTCTTTATTATCATCAAATCCTTCATTATATCCACCCAAACAAGTATCACATTTAAATTCTTTTAATCTTTCATCAAGACAATTAGTTATTTCTTCATGATGAGTATTTATGAATAATAGTTCATTAGTGTACTGAATACTTTTATTTGTGTAATAGACACTTATTAGTACAAAAACAGAAGAACCTATTAATGAAATTATCATCAAAATAATTAATATATTTTCTGTTTTTTCTTTCATTTCTTCGCCCCCGTTTCGTTTGTGGTGCATTTGGCGTATCCAAAAATATAAATCAAACCTGTAAGAAATATTCCTAATGAAATACTATTTAACATTATGAAAGTCTCAGAATCTCTTAAAATTAGTGCGAAGAACCATCCAAAAATTAAGAAAGAATAACCTAAGAGCATTGTTAAACTTATAAATTTCATTCTTCCCCTCCGTCATTCTCCAATAAAGCGAAAGACCATAATAAAAATAATGTTCCTAATATTGCATTTCCTAGAGGAAACCAAGTTCCGTCAATCATTCCATAACCTATATATAAAATTGAATAATATGTTCCAATTAAAAATGCAAATCCTCCTCCCATTATTCTTTTTCTCCCAAGATTACGTCTTTGTTTAATTTGCAAACTTCTCTAACATCATCAATATAACATATATCATTCTTACATTCTGCTGAATATCCATTGTAGGAACATGACATTCTTCCTAAGTCTTCTTCAGAATATGCCAAGTAATAGAAACAAGCTTCCCCCATCATTTCACTTTTATTAATAAACCCTTGAAAGCTTTCATTCCAACATTCGTAGTGTGGCATTGTAGATATTTCCTTTTCTAAGTTATTAATTCTATTTTCTAAGCTACAATCTACAATTATTGCAATGACGATAAGTATGAAAAGAATTGCTATCAATCCCTTCAAAGTATCGTGATAATGTGTTTCTTTTTTCATGCCTTTTCCCCCGCAACGGAATCTTTTGATAAAGCGTCGCCATTTAACTTTTTACAGAAAGCCCTTATCTCATCCTGACATCCTGGACTAAAAATAAGTCCTTCACTTCTTTCAACACATTCTTCCATTAAAGTAAATGGTATCGTTAAACAATAATGCATAAATGTTCCAGTTCTAATTCTCTCGACAAATCCTATTGTTTCTCTCTTCATATTTGTTACAGCGTATACTTTCCCAGTTCCAATTCTTTCAAAATTTAATCTATTCATATAACACCTCATCTAATTGATTTATCCTGTGGACTCCCCACCATGCAGATATTGCAAAAAATAGACTTAACACAAAAAAACCTACCGAGTTTTCCACTATTGATAATGCTAAAAACATTAGTGTTGCAATTCCTATGAGGATTGTAGAAACACAGTATTCTATTCTTAGTGAGTTAATTATAGTTACATCTTTATTAGGTAAAAATTTCTTTCCCATTATGCTTTATCCCCCGAGTCGTTTAATGATAC
>Ga0307376_10002447_pt1 | contig 18253 bp, 16 predicted proteins | sample TR2MG_FD_202536 | JGI IMG/M metagenome (GOLD analysis project Ga0307376, IMG submission 202536) | Soil microbial communities from Risofladan, Vaasa, Finland - TR-2 | ecosystem: Environmental > Terrestrial > Soil > Coastal area > Acid sulfate soil | place: Finland: Risofladan, Vaasa | collected...
TCTATATTGTTTTGGCTCGAAGCAGACGGGCCAGAGATGTTCAAAGTAGTGATTTCATGGATTACCGGTGCATTACTTCCAATTGTAGCGTTAGGAATGACAGCTTTAGTTGCAGAAAACTTAAAGTTGAAAGATGAACAAGATAAAGAAAAAGAACCAGAATTAGTTAAGGTTGAACCTCCAATCACTCCTGAGCCATCATCTGAAGATAAATTTTATGACAAAGCCGCTGAACAATTAGCAAAAGATATTGATAAAGAAATCATACAAGATATAGTAAATGAACGAGGGACAAATCACATTATCGAAAATGTTGAAATAAAGCCAGAAGAACCTAAACCAGTTATAAATAAAGAAGAGCATTTAAGTGAATTAGCTAAACATTTATTAGAAAATCAACTTAAGAGTGATCCTTCCGAATCTAAAGTAAAAGAAGGAGAAGGAGGAGTATTAGAAGTTGAAGCTCCATTTGTTGTGGATATACCTACCAAAAATTTATTTGAAGATGGAGATTATAAAACTGAAGATGAATGGATGGATCTTCTTGATCTTCAAGATCAATTAGAAAAAGAAGAACCTACACTTGAAGAAGTAGCAAATAATCCAAGAGGAAGAAAAATAGAAAAGAAGCCAAATGTAACCTCTAGAGGATGGCATCTTAAAAAATTATATGTAGATGACAATGGTGATGTTTATCATTATGGAATATTTAGTCCTGACGAACACGCAGAAATTCCTCCAGAAATTAAACCAGAAGAACCAAAAAAAGCATAGGGGTAGAGGAGAAACCAGAGGAAAAACCCCCTACCCCAAGAAAACCTCGAAAGAAAAAACATCCTCTTAAGAAGAAATCTCCTAAGACACCAGTGATTAAAAGTGTTGACGAATTGAGTAAACCATCCAAAGGAGAAAAGTTACTTCTGAAGCTCCCAGAGACACCCAAGGTTGAAGAGGTAATTACATATGTCCAGCTACCTAAAATTGAAGAGAGTGTCCCTGAAGAACCCGAGGAACCAACGAGGACCCCTACTAAAGACTATGCCAGTTTTATACGAGATGGAGTTGAAGTTGTTGATGTAAAAGCAATAGAAAAGAAAAAAGGTAATGTAGATAAATTCGGAATTCCAATACAACCAGGAGAACATAAAAACTTTGATAGAATATAAGAAGAGGCGAAAGCCTCTTTTTTATTTGGATAAATAAAATAAATTCTAAAGTTATGAAAACTCACTTTGTATTCGATTTGAGTTTCTTTCCTATAAAAGAATTATACCAGCTTTTATAATGAATAAATAAATAAAATAATCGTGTTAGAATATGGCAACCGATGTATTCAATAACCCTAGTAATGATTACGTAAACCCAGGTTTGGCGCCATGTGCAGGTGCAGGAGATGGTGATGCTACATTTGAATTTGTAGATAATGGGGCAGGTATAATAAGTGGAAGTAATATACTTCAATTTATGGATCTGTCTAATATTTCTGTGTTAGTAAATTCTTGGATTAATCAAAAAATAACTCTTCAAAGTGGTGAAGTAATTTATATCCCAGGTCCAGATAAAGGTTTATTAAATGAAAGACAAGTTTTTGACATACTTCCGGATGGATATGAAGGAGATTTATCAAAATATTTTATGATAGTAGATCTATCAATAAGTTACTATAATAATTTTAGACACTATAATATTAATCTTGAAGCAAGTTCGAACTATGCTTTAAATATTGACATAGATGACGCTTTAAATTTAGCGCTAGCAAATAATAATATAAAAGCTGAAGCAGTTTACGATCCTAGCACATTTACATTTTCAGGAACTCAGGTCGGATATGATTTTAGAATATCTAATTTCGTTTTAACGTTAATTGATAATTCAACTAATACTTCTTCTCCGTTTGTTTACCCGCCTTTATTACCGTCATATACATTAGAAGAAGATATATCATTATATTTGCCGGCAATGAAATATCCTAATGGCGCAATGCTAGGATATCTTCTTAAGACTAATTTTCCACCAGATGAATGCTATAGAACATGTTGGATTTATATGAATCATGTTGTTAGTCCATTTGATGTTTATATTCCAGAAACTATAACAAATTATGTTATAGACATAAGTACTTATCAATCAACTATATTTGATCCTTCAATACAATGGGGTCCTTTTGTGGATGATATAAGCATAAATGTAAAAGATGTTTCATGTGTTGATACTGGTTATACTTATGATCCAAGCTATGGATTACCTATAACTTACAATGCCTTAGTTGATAATTCAATTTTAACTTATGCACTTTATGGAGAATCAGTTATAACTAATTCTATTATAGAATATAGTGGTGTTTTTGATTTCAGACTTGCGGATGCTTCACAATATAGAATAGAAGATTCTTCAGTTTATGGATCAGATTTATATGACAATAACGTGGGTGCTATTACTCCAGAATCTTATGCAATAAATTGTTTTATTTCTGATTCTTCTTTAACACAAGTAGATGTATCTGGAGGATTCATACAAAAATCTTATGTAAGATTATCATTAATAGAAAATGCAGATGTTGTTTGTTTAGAATTAATTGAAGATTCATCTGTGTTTAGATCTACAATTAAAAATTTATATAGTAATGAAAATGATTTTTATGAATCAGGAATTGAAAATGTAACATTGACATCACATGGAATTTATGATTCTTCTGTATTGGATTCTTCAATAGTTTCTTCTACAGTTCAAACAACATTTATAGAAAATTCAGATGTGAGTGTTGGAACTATTTCAGATTCATATTTAAAAAATACAATATTATTTAATTCTTATATAACAGATTCTTCTATAATTGATTCTCCTATTCAAAGAGATACATCAATCTATAGTTCTACTATACAAAATTCTTGGTTAAATGCTTACGTTGTAGCCCCAGGAATATGGACAGATGATGTAGATCCCGGAGTTATTGAAATACACGAATCAGTTATTTTAGATACTTCTATTTATAACGCAACAGTTTATAATTCGATAATTTATACATCTAATATATACGACTCATCATTAATAGGATGTGAAATTTATAATTCTCAAATTCCAGATTCTGTAACAGTTACCGATTCATCAACATTTAAAGTTGATTCGGATTGTAGTACAGGTGTTACATGGACATTAGATACTTCTACATTCTATCAAAAATATACAAAGGATATTGCAGTTGGAATGAATGGTACTGGTGATACAACTACATTAAGTGGTGCAGATTATTTAGATTATATTAATACTCATGACCTTTGGTTCAAAGTTGGACCATTTGCATCAAGAATAAGTGCACCTGATGTGTTAAACTCAGCAGAAAAGAACTTGATTGGTGGATTTTATTTATTCAATCCTCAAACATTCCCTGTTCAAGTTGAATATATGTTAATAAATTATAATGAAAGCTAAATTAGTAAAAGAATATATGGGCGCAGGTTTTAGTTTTGGAGGTGGTTCATCTATCTTTCCAGTAAACCGTGGTGGCCAAATGAATAGAGGTGGTTTTGGAGGTGCATCTAACTTAGGTGGTCCTAACATGATGTACACTTATGAAATTAAGCCTCTTAATAGAACTCTCCAACCTGAAGCATCTGATTTTGAAGAAATTGAAGAAACAATACATGATGGCCATTTTATTGAAGGAGCAGAATTAAATAAGAAAGATGGCAAACTTCATAGAGGATCAGTTTTAAGAACTGTAAAATCTGGAGATGGATCAATAAATTATTATGTTATTATATGTGATGAAACATCTCAAAAAATGAAAATTGACCCTACTACAGCAGTTTTACTTAGTGGTGAAACATTTGTCGATCCTAGAAATATAGAGCCAGGAAAAGATGAAGCTGATTTAGAAAGGGCAGGTCAAATGCAAGAAACTATGAAAGCAAAATTTGTAAACGAATCAATGACAAAACCTGTACAAAGTACAGTTGATGAATTCCTAACTTGGTATACTGCAACACCTGGTTGGTATGACGACTGGCAAACAACAAATACTATGGAAGTTAATGGAGTTCATGCTCAATATGATGGGAGTGACGGAATGACTCATTTATCAAAATTATCTGCAGCTAAAGATTCTCCTATAACTATTGAACAATCTAGATTTAGACCTGGTGATTGGGATTTATCTTTTGAATTAGATGGTGATGAATATTCATTACAATCTGGAGTCCAAGCATTTTCAGATGTAGATGATTTTTAAAAACAAAAGGAGATCTTAAAGATCTCCTTTTTCTTTCAGCCAAGGTACATCGAACTTGTGGATTTTCGTTTCTAGCTTATTAACTCTTACTTGATTTTCTGGTGTATTAAATAACATAATTGCTTTATCCCCCTCTTTCCAATTTTCCCACCTATTAACTGCTTCATCAATTAATTCTGGTTTGAAGTGATTTTTAGCACTCCAATTCACTAATTTTTTCCTGATATCTCTTCTAATCCATGCAGCATGACCCATTCTGATCTCATTATCCTCAAAGACATAGGTACCTAAATTATGAGGGTTGTTAATCCTTCTAGTGGGATCTGTGGGCCCCGGAGCCGGCCCCTGGTAAGTATATTTAAAGAAGGTAGAATGAATTCCTGGAACTAATGGTCTAAATGGATAAACTAAATAATGGCTAAAATCTCTGTAATAATTAACATAAGACCAATATGTGATAGTGTACCCCCTTTTTTCAATTACATCAATAGCATACTCAAATTGATCAGCATCATAAAATTCATCTGCATCGATATTTAAAATATGGCTGGAACCATTTTGCTTCATGAGATCAATACCCATATTTCTTTTATCACATTCCTGTTCTCTAGAATATTTTGTGAAATTCGGTTTGAATTCTATTAATTCATCTATCAAATCAAGTTTTTGTAATCTTAGCAACTCTTCCATATCTTCTTCAGCCATTGGGTTATTCCAATAAGACTTTTTTTGATATATTGCTGCAACATGATCAACTTGATCTCTAATCTCACTTATCAAATCTTCTAATAATTCAGATGCATCAAAGGCATTGATAGTAAGCGCTAATTTTTTTATAGCCATTTTATATTTTTTTAAATTCCAAAACTATTGAAGGAGTACTTTGCATTCCCTCAGGACCAGAATACATAGAATCAAATGCTTCGCTTATATTTATCAAAGTATAACCTTCTTCATTTTTTTGTTTAATTATCTGATCTTTTAATTTTCTTTCTTCGTTTCTTAATGTAATTACCATATCTTTAAATTTTTATTTAGTTCCTTTATTATATTTTGAAGTTTTTCTAATGTAATCAATTGCAGAATTTCTTGATCTTCTATTTATTTTTTTTATATCTATATTAATTCTTTTAATTATTAAAAATAAAAGAACAAATATTACTATTCCTCCAAGATATGAAAAGTATAAAAGATGATTATTTACCCAACTTAAATCAAAAATTTTTAAAAACATTCATTAAACTTATTTTAAATTGCCACTGGTACATTTTTCCAATTAGGGTGAGGATCATAATTATCTAATGTAAAATCATCTGGTTCATAATCCCAAAACTTTTTATATGGATTCACATTCATAAGTGGAGGACGAAATTTTGAATTTCTATTCAATTGTTTGTATATGTATTCTAAATGATTTTCATATATATGAACATCCCCCGCAGAAATAGTTAAATCTCCGGGATTCATTCCAACTTCATGTGCTAACATTAATAATAAAATAGCATAAGAAGCTATATTAAATGGTCCTCCTAAGAAAATGTCCCATGAACGAATATTCATCTTTAGATTCAAAGTTCTTCTATCATTATTTGGATATTTTCTTGTATCACACTGAAAACTCCAATGACAAGGAGGAAGTGCCATTAATGGAATTTGATCAACATGCCATGCAGATACAATCATTCTCCTATCATCTGGATTGTTTCTAAGAGTATCAATAAGGTTTTGAATTTGATTAATAGATTTTTTAATATGTCTTTGACCATAAAGAAGACCATCACATAAAGGTTCACGAACCTTATTAGCATCAATTCCATAATGTGCTAAACCTTCAATACCAAAATATTCCCAATTTACCCATTGGTGTCCATAGACTGGTCCAAGTTCTCCTGTTTCATCATCTCCCCATTCATCCCAAATAGAAACTCCGTATTTTTCTTTTAACACATGTTTATTAGTGGATCCAGAAAGGAACCATAATAATTCTCCAATAATAGATTTTAAGTGGATATTTTTAGTAGTAAGTAATGGAAAATCTGTTCCGATATGTTTAAATGTGACTTGTGGACCAAATATAGAAAGAGTTTTAGTTCCTGTTCTATTTTCTTTCCATAATCCTTCTTCTAAAATTTTTTCAATTAAAGAATGATATTCATAATCCACTGGATTTAAAATTGAGCCATTTGATTTAAACTCCCCTGCTCTTGTTTGGGCAGGATTACATTTATTCACAGGAAATTCTTCTCCGGTCCATTTGTTTTTAATCATAATGTATGTTTATTGTTTATATGTAAAATATCAAAAAAGTTTATGAATTATTCAAATACTAGAACACCTTTGTTTTCTCCTTGAAAATCAAAAGTAAATTGACCATTTTTAAAGGCGGCAGCTACAGATAATCCAATGGCATCAGCTAATCCGGAAAGATCTTGTTTTTCAACAATAGTTTTAGATTCAGAAGCTGCTGCAGTTTTAGCTACTTTTGCTTCAGATTTTGCTTCTTTCGCTTCTGCTCTTGATTCTCTTCTGGCTTCTCCACCTTGTTGAATATTTGATAATAAGCCCCCAAAGGTTTTATTTTCTTTAACAATTTCTCCAAAGACTTTTAATTTATCAAGTTCAAATTTATTTACAGAATCAGCAAGAGAACTCATACTAGTCGCTAATGACATAATAGATGTTGCAGTTTTATCTAAACCATCCGCAGCATCTCCAAGAGTTCCAATTTGCCCAATTAGACCCATATATCCTTCCATTTTCTTTTGAGCTTGTTTTACAGTTTCTCCAGGAGTTTGTAATTGTCTTGATAATTCTGTTGAAAAGGATGATATAGCAGTTACAATATTTCCAACAATAGATGTTATTGGAATGCTTTTTCCTGTTGGTTTACCATCGGCATCTAATTCTGGAATACTTCCGTCAGCACCAAACTTAGAATAAATCATTAAAGTTTCAGAAAATGCGTTGATTGGTTCAAGTAAACCAGGCTTATCAGCTCTTCTTGATTTTTCTCCAAAACGCTTACCAATTAAAGCCTTAGACATATTTAATATTTTGTTCTTATCTCTTCTGGATATTCCTTCTACTCCTTCTGATATTCCCTTAGTAAATTGACTAAATGAATCAGTTATATTTTTTGTAACATCTGTAATTTTTACAGAATCTTGTATCATTATTGGATTACCGGCTGCATCTAATACTGGATTACCGGCTGCATCTAATTTTGGAACAGCATATCCTATTTTTCCTTCCGGACCAAATTGCGCAAATACTTTTAATACATCAGCAAATTGAATAACCGCAGTAAGAATACCTCTTCTTCCAGTTAAAGATTTTCCCATTTGTTTTATAGCACCCGCGTGTTGTGTAGATAAGTCCTTAGTAGATGCTAATAAACCGGTTAAGAATGTAGTTAATGTATCTGTTATAGTCTGGCCAACTCCTTTAATATCTACAGTTTGACCAAATTTCGGTTTCCCGGTTTTTTCATCGTAGCTTTCAATAACTCTCATATTATCAATATTAGCAAAAGCTGTCATAGCCAATGCAAACATTGATAATGCAACTGAAACACCCATTAACAAACCAATTCCAGTTGTTAATATTGCAGTATTTTTAATGCCATTTGCAAATCCTTTTATTCCCTTTTCACCACCAGCTAATGCACCACCAACACCTTTGATTAATCCAGTAAGAACTCCACCAACCATTTCTTGAATAGTGTTTTCTATTTGAGGTGTATCGATAGTTTTAGCTATACCCATTATAGCTGCAGTTGCTCCAGCTAATGCTAATAAAGCAACTGACATCGCTATAGCAGTAACAGTTCCTGGTATAATAAGAAGAGATAAAACTCCTAATCCAGCAAATAATAATCCGGCAGAAACAAGCATAATTCCCATTGCACCTAATCCGGGCCCAATAGATGCCATCATTTGTCCAAATTCTCCTCTTTGTTCTCCCTTTCTATTTGTTGCTGTACCACCTTTGCCCATGGCTGTCATCATTCCTGCTGTTTTCGCAATCGCAGTAAGTCCTAATGCTAATGAAGCCATTCCAATACCCATAGCTGCTGCCGCAATCGATCCTAATATGATAGGAACAAAGAATTGTCCAAGTCCAGCAAATACTAGACCCATTACAGCAATAATTCCAATAGCCCCTAATAATCCTATTACTAATCCCTTAGCTCCACCTTGAGCACCTAATATTTTTCCAATATGAGCTATTGTGCTCACAAATAAGAATAATCCACCAGCTAAAAACATTAAGCCGACACCCATTCCCTTAGACACTTTGGATCCTCTATCTATTTGTCTTTCAGCTAATCCCATAAGAACCATTGCTCCTGTTAAACCTACTAATACTCCAACTATTGCCAACATAGTAAGAGCAGGTTTTCCTCTTGTGCCCATCAGCACTCCGGCGATCGCAATAGAAACTGCTAATCCGACAATAGAAAGACCTACAGATAATAAAAGAGTTGACATCGCTTTTGCAAATTTAGTCATTGTGCTTAAACTTTTCGCAAGCATATCAAATAACTTCATTGCATTAGTTACAACTTTCCTACTTTTTCCAATATAAATTACGGTATCAAATAAACCTCGTATAGCTTTTGAGGTTGTATTTATTCTTCTTGGATTAACTTTTAATTTAGCAAAATTAGAAAGAGATTTGTACAAATCGTCAATTAATTTTGTTCCTTCTTTTAAATCTCTAGCTTTTTTCCCTGTTGCAAATTTTCCAGATAAAGGTCCTGTTCCTGCATCAGATCCTTTTTTAGGACTGTCCATCTTTCTATTAATCTGAACACAAACACCGAGTATTTGCTTTAGTATAGCATTGTTATCTTGAGCCATTTAGGAAATTCTTTATTTTATATATCCCTTAAAAAAGAAAAAGTGTCCGTAGACACTTTAAAATTTTGGAACCTGTATTTTTGGGATATTCATCTTAGGTGGTTTGAACTGCCCAGGGTTCATATTAGGAATTTTAGTTTTAGACATAGAAACTTGATTTTCCTTTTTACTCTTTTCATATTGCTTATTTTCTTCCTCTATAAATTCCTCATAATTTTGTACCATATATTCCACACGGTAAAACTCCATTTGATCTAATTCTAATGGAGTTATATGAAGATTTTTTGTAAAAATAAATTCAATCTTAAACCAATTCTCCAAATGGATCTGAAATAAGGAAAATAGACTTGATCCCTCCTTGAAAGTTCAATGGAGCTACACGCTCCGCACCCCCTTCATCTACATATTTAACAACAGGCTCAACTGCATCGAGAAAGATTTCTTTTAAATGTGTCAAAACAGAAATTTGAGGTATTGACCAAGAATTAGATTCTAATACCATTTTTTCATAAGTACTGTCAGATAATCCTCTCCAGTCTTTAATAACAAAAGAAGCATACGATATAAAATCATGATCAAATCCTTGATTTAATTGTTCTTTTCTGTTAATGTAATTTTTAAGGTAATTAGTTACTCCAATACTTGGAATAGTTACCTCTATTTCGCCACCAGTTTTGAATTTTAAAACAAAACATCTTTTTTCATCATTATAGTACTTCATTAATCTTTCATCTATAGTAATGTAATCTATCATTTCCTTAGATACATTAACTGTAGTTGTTTCTGATGTTTTAACTTGAAGTTGATTTTCCCCTTTAACAAATGTATATTCTCTAATTGCTAAAATAATGTAAAATCTATCAACTTCTTTAATGTCTTTCCATGAAGATAATTGATTGTTAGGGTATTTAATTTTGGCACATCTTTCTAATATGTAATTTAACATATCATCCAATGCATAAACATTATCCTCTTGAATGGTCGACCAGTGTCGAATCTCTCCAGCGGTAGCAGCCCTGATAGTCACCTCGGTGCCCTCTGGATAAAAGATACCTTGAGTAGGTAGATCATTCATCGGAAGTTTCTGCCACCCCACTTGATTGCCCATACTAATCTGATCGTCACCTCGTGTATGAGGAAACTTAGGAGCTGGTGCTGCGGTAATTTTTGGACCTACTTGTGGAGTTTCACCACTTTCTTGTTCTTCAACAAATTTTTGTAATTGTTCTTCAGTCTTTTCGTCTGGCATATTTTTATGATTTAAAACGTTATTATTCAATTTATATATCTTTATATGCTTGAAAAGTGGCAGGTTTTAACAAAAACTTAATAAAAAAGGAGATAAATTTCTTTATCTCCTTTAAAATAATCCAATTGTGATTGATTGGGTACTTGTAATATTTTTTAAACTATTGTTTCGTCCCAGAAATCGCATGCTAAAGTAAATCCAGTTACTTTGAACACTTCTTCATTGTTATAATCCAATGGAACTTCAGGAATTCCAGTCATTGGGAATACATAATAAAGTTTCCATTGCCAGAATGGTCTTGAACCTCTGTCATATAAAGTAATAAGTGCCCATTCAGCAACATAATCTGCTTTTAATCCGGTCCTACCTGTAAGTGGATCATAAACAAGATCACACCATTTTCTTAAAGTTTTTACAGTATATGCGCTAGGGGTTGTATCAACGTTCACTTCGAAATCAAATGCAACATCCATTGTGGTTTTTTCTGGCTTTGCACCAGCGAATCTCCTAGAAGCCCACTTAAATTTCTGTTCCGCTAGATTAGTAGGGAATGAGTGAGATTGAAGTCCAGATATATTTGTAATTCCTTCTAACATTAAATTGGTTTGCTGCTCAGTAGCGCCAACACCCGCAGGTAACTGAAGCTGAACAGTAAATAAATTTTGATATACTGGTTCATATAGTTGCTGAGCCGCCCTAGAACTTCTAAAATGCGATAAGCCGAATAATCCTTGACTTGTAAAATCTGGCATAGTTTTTCGTTATTTTTATTATATATTCTTATTAATTTGCAGCAAATCCACCTGAACTAACTGAACCTTCTGAGTTAACTGTATATCTTGCAATAATTTTAGTAAGAGCTCCAGTAATCCAAAGTCCAATATCGACAATACCGAATCCGTCTGCAATAATATCCGCAGTGTTATTGGTTTCATCCATCACTAATTCATAACGTGAAATAGCTCCAGCATCCTTAACTGTTTCAAGTATAGGAGCAACTGAATTAATAATATTCAATCTTGTAACAGGATTGTTGAAATCAAATACGAATCTTTGTAAAGCTTCATCAATTTGAATTTCAAGAGTATTAAGAAGTTCTCTAACATTTAAGTTGTTTAAATCACTCTTAACATTCTGGAATGCAGTTACGTTTGCATATATCATTATTTGGCCAGTAGCAGGTCTTTCAATAATAGAGTTATAACCAAATGGCTCTAAATAATCTCTATCTTGCTTGTCTATCATATATTCAACTCCTGATAATACAGGATTTGAAAGAATACCGTTTCTGTTTGCAACAATTGCATAAGGATTACCGCCTAAGAATTTTCTAGCGTATGCATTAGCAACGTCAGCGGCAGGTGGAACATCTATAAGTTTTCCATTTTCATTATATCTTAAGAATGGACCGAATACACCGCAGAATTTAGATCCAAGTTCTTCATTAGGAAGAGTGAATTTAAATGATCTTGGCATATCTGGGTTACCACCTTCAGGAATATATTGTGTATTGAAAATAGGAGTTGGATCAACACCTTTTACGAATGTATCAACAAAATATGGATTTTGTGAAGCAGCAAACTGCTTAATTGATGGTGCATTAAGAATAGCAGTACATTTACCTCTTCGTTTAGCAAGAGATGAAAGATAAGATTTGCCTCCCATATTTGATTGTAATCCATAAGCCATTGTATCAACAATGTAACGGTAGTTAATCATATCGGGATTTGTTAATCCTCTTAAAATTCCTGGTTCTAAGAGCATTTCATAAATCTTAGAAACACCAGCTTCGGCATTTCTTGCTCCATCAGCATCAAATCCTGGAGTGTGTCTATTTCTAATTGAAAGACCACTTAACTTAAGCATTTTATATGCTGCATTAATAGATGGATCTTCAATAGCTTTTTGTAATAAAACTGTGGTTGCAGTAGTTAAATAATCCGCAATAGGTTCTGATGTTTCAATAATATAAGCAGAAGTATCATAATATTTGTTAATTACTCTAGTAACACCTGGTTGAATTTCAGCACCTGACTTAATAAATGATCCAACTGATATAAGAGCTGCATTTACAGAAGAATCAACACTAAATATTTTACCTGTAGTGTCCATTTGGGTAATATCAACAGTTTGGTGTAAGGTGCTATTATCTACATCAATAGCATAACTTAAAAATGCAACGGAAGTATCAGTTGTGTTGTTAATAATATTATGTCCTACTAAGTCAACTAAATAAGAAGCAGATGTTAATTCAGATCCATCACCAATTTCCCATTGATTTTGATCCTCATCCCAAATTAATTGGTCAAGAGCATCTTGGTTAACATTTAAGAATACACCAGTTAATGATACAGAACCATTAACGATAGTTTCAATATATTGTTCTGCACCTGTTTGATCTCTGAAATCAGGAATAATAGTTCCTACCCATGATCCAACTAAATTAACATTATCGGCATTCATGAAGTTATTTATCTGAGATGGAATAAGTCCTTTTGAATTAAAGAATTGTGAATAATAAGGATCTGAAGAAAGATTTCCATAATTGCTCCAATCTCCTGCAAACGCAATTACTTGTACAAAATAATCTGAAATAAAATCGTATGGTCTAATCCACTCATAAGGTATATTTGCCGCAGTTCCATACCAATCAACAGCAGTTATATTAAATCCTTGGAATCCAACTGCTTTTCTTACAACAAATGATAAATCTTGTGTTCCGACATTAACTATTGAGAAAAGAGGGGCGCTTAAATTATCAGCAGCACCTACACTATTATTTACAACACCTTGTAAATAATCTGCATCTGGCTTCCAAAATCTTTCTCTATTAAAGAAATTAATATAAAGATCATCTGCTATAGGAGCATTAACACTAGTATCAACTGCTAAAGGAATAAATTCTACTCTATCAGTATTTGTTGAGACATCAATTTCGTTAACATTAAGAAGGTTAATTGCAAACACGGGTGCAGTCAATAAACATGTTTGGATTGATCTTTGGAAGAAAGAACCTTTTCTTTCTAATTTAGTATCAATATTTCCGTAGAATCTGCTTAAATCTCTTGTGTTTCTAATGAATACAGGTGCATTAAACGGACCCTTAGCTGAAAAACCAGGAACCAATCTAAGAGACTGTGTAGTAACTTGTATTCTTTCTGATTGATCAATTTCAACAGTATATACACCGGCTGATTTAAATTGAGATAAATCTAGAGCAATTTTTGCCATATCTTAGTATTTTATTTTTATTATTTATTCTTATATTTTTTGCAACGATATACTTTTTGTACAAGATATCCTTTTATTATATATCAAAATTGGTAGAGGCTAATTTTAACGTTTCCCGTAACCAAATTGAGATGGAACTTTATATCTTCTTTTACTTTGTTCACCTGTTTTAAATATATCATTTAAATTAGTAATTTCAGGAATATACGGTTGCGATGTGGTGTCACCATACATAGATAAAAATAAATCATCATTTACATCAGAATCTATTTCTAATCTTTCTAAATATAAATTTATTAATCTTCTTTGAGGAGAATCTTCCATATTTTCCAATATGTCGTATAACCTATCTTCATATATTGATTCTTCATATAATCTGGCAATATTAAGAGTTGCCATTACAGTATCATCATGAGTGCCTATTCCTTTATATTTTCCTCTTCTATCTCTTCCAAATGAAGAAAATTCTAAAACTGTTTCAGTATCATTAGGAATTAATGTTTTGGCTCTTATTAATCTTTTTCCTTCTTTGCAAAAATGTTCTTTATCATTACCAATTTTAAATCCTGCTTTTTTACGTGGTGGAGCTTCTCCAGGAACCGGTTTTGTGTGATAAGTTCTCATTACAACATCATCAAAATATTCATCATGCTGTTGGAAAATACTTAAAAAGAATTTTCCATTAAAATTCATTTCTAACACTAAAACACATGTATCACCACCTAATTGATCGAATATTACAGATCTTGCAACTTTAGCACAAATTTCATCATCTTTTAAATTATCTCTGTATAAACCAACTTGATTTAATCTAAACATATTTTTAAGAAAATATTCATCTTTTCTTAATCTATTTAATTGTACTAAACTTTTTGTCTCTAATTTATAAATACTCAATACGTTATAATCTGTATCTTTATCTTCATCATATTCCTGTCCTTCACCTGTATCAACAGAAATAACAAATAAATTTTTTCTTGAATCATATCCTTCATTTGGATCAAAATCTTTTCTCCATTTTAAATTTCTATATAATTCTTCTTCTAAATCAGTTTTATCAAGATCTTTAAATACATATTCTTGCTCAATTCTTTTCATAAATGCAGCTTCTCTCTGTCCTAAAAGTAATTTTGAGCTAGAATTAAATTTAAGTTCAAATTCTTGTGCAAATCTATCTTCTCCAAAATTAGACTTTACTTTTTTAACCCATGCTTCATCATGCCCTGGAACTTCCCAATAATCAACTCTTTTAAATTTAAATGTATTTTTTCCCCTTACCGCATGATCCCATATTTCATAAAATAAATTAGTAGTTCCAGAAGGAGTTGAAGTAATAATACATTGTGATAACTCTGACGCTGCTAATGTAGGATAAACTGATCTCCAGAAATCATCAGCAATATTTGGAGCAATGTGAGCAAACTCATCCGCATATAATACGTGAATAGTAAAACCAATTTGTGCTGTAGAAGTAGTAGCTTGAGACATTAAATGACATCCATTATCTAATACCATTCCAGTTTTTCCAAAATTAACAATACCTGGCTTCATATAGAATGGAAGTCCTTTAAAAACTTGCATCACTTTATCAACAATTTCAATAGCAGTTTTTTCCTTGTTAGCAAGAATTGCAAGATTTCTATGAGTATGAAAACACATATACCAAGAAAAGAATGCAGCAATTGTAGTAGTTTTTCCAGTTTGACGAGCTGCCATTAAAATATAATCTCTATATTTGGGAATCCATTCTTCTATATCTTCATCAAAATGATCAACATCTGCTAATTCATGTAATATTTCTTTTTGAAATTTTCTTAAATCTACTAATGTTCTACCCTTATCTGTTAAAAACTTGCAATAATTTTTAACAAAATAAACAATATCATTTGCACACTTTTCAAATTCATCTAATTCCTCTCTAGTATGTTTAAATAATATCTCACCTGCTTTTAGGTGAATATCTGACCTATGGAAACAACCCATATCTGTCTCCATCCCAAATTTCAATTTTTCTATTGTTTGGGAGACAAGTGCCGATGTCCATATAATCGCTTGTGCCATAAGTTTTTAAGTATATATTATCTGGAAAGGGTTTTAAGCGGTTTCTTCTATATCTTGAATATCTTCTGGAGGAACTGGTGGTCTTCTTTTTGTAAAATTAATAACATCTCCAGTTCCCATAGAAACTACTCCACCATCGCCTTGAGTTATCATTCCTTGACCATTACGGGAAGGTCCTAAAGCGTCAGTTTCCTTTTCGCGAATATCATTTTTGATATCCTTATAAGTAAGTTTAATAGCCTCTACAGTTCCAATAAGTTGTTTATTAATTTCAGCAATCGTTTTAGAAAGACCACTAAAAACTTCAAACATTCTTGGGTGCATAAATCCTCTATCAACTTCCTCCATCATAGCTTTTTGCATAGCTTCATTAACTCTGAGTTGATACAGCATGCCCGATAGTGACATCACGTCAACTTCTAGCTTGTTCTTAAGGTATTCATTACCTTCAATCATATCTTTATTCAAAATGAACCCTATGGAATGATTTAACATTATTCTAGCCTCATCATTACATTGATCTTTTAGGTCATTAAAATTAATGCCCATAGTAGATTGTGTTTGTAATTCTTCTGGAATATTTCCAGGAACTGGCACATCATCAGTTATTTTTTCTGGAGCATCATCTATAAGCTTTTCTAATCGCTCCCTTTCATCTTTTACTTTCATTGTTTTTTTATTTAATAAAGAAGTTCCCAAAAATGTTCATTTACAATTTCTTGAATATCTTCTGGAATATCCTTTTGATTATTAACTAATTTATTTATAAAATCTTTTAAAATTTTATCTTTGCTGTCCTGTGTAAGGTGCTCTGAATCGTAAGTCTGCATTGTCCCCTATTATTAATTGATCTCCATCTTTTACAAAATATCTTAATAAATCTCCTATTTGTTTTTCTTCTTCCATTGTATAACTATAAAGTCTTAAATTAGTTAAGAATGAAGGAGATCTATTAATTGTGTAGTAATCTACTGTTGTTTGTTCTGGTGTAAAGTTTATTGTTTCATAGAAAATACTTTGTAATTTAGTTACTGTATCAGAAGGATGTTGTCTATAAATATGTACATTATATTGACCCCATGTATTTCCAACATTCACAATAATTCCATACCACTCTTTTTCTAATAATTTTTCATCTAATATTGCAATATGCGTTTGTGTTCCATATTCAATTTTAACATATTGATTAGCATATATATTAACTTTGAATCCATTATCAGGAGTTGTATTTATTCCATCTAAAATAGATGCAGGATTAACAACTCTCATTTTATAATTTTTAGCCGTAGTCCAAGTTGTTTTTACAGAATTAAGATGATCAATCACGGCAGGTTCAATGTAAATATAGTATTCATTATTATTAGATTGAGTATCAGAAATAATTTTTGCATAAAAATTAAGTGACCCAGGTCTATAAATTTCAATATAATCATCTATTTGAAATCCTTTATTTCTTGTTTTTATTCTAAGAGTATAATTTGCGGGGTACGGTAAAACACTTGAAGCATCAATTGATAAAACCTCATACTCATTAACTAATCCATGATCAATCATAGTCCAAGCGGAAATGGATCTATCATCAGTAGTTTTTATTTCATCTGTGCCATTATATATTACAGCATTAAAAGAATTCGAAGAACTTAAATCATAAAATGATTCTGCTACAACTATTCCATAAATATCTAATTTTGAACTAATTATTTGAAGTTTAGAATTAATAGTCTTGTATTTATCTCTTTCAGTTGTATTAAATGGACTCATTTGTTTATCATCTGTTAATTTTCTGATATCTGATTCTAATTTTTCTCCAAATATTTCTTCAGCACTAACTGTATACTTATCAATAGTTTCTTTAAGTGCATCACCTTCTCTTCTTGAAGCTTGAGGCTGATATTTTCTAAGACTTACTTTCCAAGTTGTTTCTTGTTCTAAAAATCCTCTAAATAAATAAGATGATACAACTTCGTATAATTTATTAGCTATAGAAAAGTAAACAATATCTTTCTTTTGAGGAGCAGTTGCACTTCCTACAATTTGTTCCCAATACCTCTTATCAATATGTACTTCTAACGGAACTTCATATTCAAGACCCATTAAATCATAATTGTATTTACTATCTGGAAAATCTCCATTAGGAAGTACAACTTTTAAACATAATGGAACATCTGTAACATTACTCAATGTCCATTCTTGAAAAATAACATCTTGCGATCTAATTTGTGGAACTGCTCTAAACCATACAACTTCATATCCAATAAGTTGATTAACAGCAGTATTAAGAGCAGCATAATTTTGTGCTGCAGATAATAAAGCCGTCATATCAAAAATAGGATTTTGAAGATTATCTAAATTTATCTGCAAACCAGTAGGTCCAGTTGCATCGTTTCTATTAGGAAACGCACCACTTACTTTTTTTCCTATAGTTCCATCTGGATTTTTACATTCCCCTGTGTTTCCTACAGCTCCTCCTGAAGTTTTACAATCCGCCATTTACTTACTATTTTATTTTATTTATTCATAATAAAAAAGGAGAGTCATCAAACTCTCCTTTTTATTAAAATATGTGAAAAATTATGCAATTGATATATCTACTATGAAAATAGAAGTATCTTGAGCAAATTT
>Ga0307376_10002448_pt1 | contig 18252 bp, 20 predicted proteins | sample TR2MG_FD_202536 | JGI IMG/M metagenome (GOLD analysis project Ga0307376, IMG submission 202536) | Soil microbial communities from Risofladan, Vaasa, Finland - TR-2 | ecosystem: Environmental > Terrestrial > Soil > Coastal area > Acid sulfate soil | place: Finland: Risofladan, Vaasa | collected...
ATTGTTAATAAAAATACGCCGAACTTGTCTGAAAATGGTGTAATTGCCGTTTGGCATTATGGACAAATTTGGCGTCTACTTCTTGTTAACTGCCAAGAGATAATGAAATGGAATTCACAGTAACAATTGAACCAGGCGAAGATGGTTTCACAGGAAGAGAATGTCCCGATTGTGAAAAATATTTTAAAATAATGTTTGGCACAGGAATTCCAGATGCCATTGATGTCCATTGCCCCTACTGTAATCATATTGGTCCGCAAAATGAATTTTGTACAAAACAACAGATTGAATATGCCAAGTCTGTTGCCCTCCGCAAGATTTCGGGCGATCTTCTTAAAAGCATGAAAAAACTTGAGATGAAGCCTGATAGAAATGCATTTATCTCAATAGGAATAAAGGTCGAGGGTCGTCCCACCCCAATTGCTTACTATTCGGAAAAGGAGCTTGAGGAAAAGGTCTGCTGTAATAATTGTACACTTCAATATACAATCTATGGCTCCTTCGGATATTGTCCTGATTGTGGCATACACAACTCTCAGCAAATCGTTAACGCAAATTTTGATCTAGTGGAAAAAATTCTTGATTTGGCCGTTAACGCAGCAGGTGATGTAAAATCGAAACTTATCGAAAATGCATTAGAGGATAGTGTGTCTGCCTTCGATGGTTTTGGCAGAGAACACTGTTCAGATATTTATCAGAAGATCTCATTTCAAAATATAGATGCCACAAAAGATAGGCTACAGAGAGAGCATGGTATTGATATATCAGCCGGCTTGAATACAGACCAATGGGGCTTTGTAACAGAACAATTTCAAAAACGGCATTTGTTGGCTCATAAAATGGGCGTGATAGATGAAGAATTTATTTGTAAAACCGGACAGTCCCAATCACTTATCGGCAGAAAGGTATCAATTTCAGAGGAGGACGTTCGCAAGTTGGTCGCCAATCTCAAGGTTATGGCCAAAAATCTTTTTAAAGGTATAATTCGCAGTTAACAATCTGCTGCAAGGGACCTTCAGAGGCTGCGCCTCTTTCGGCCCCTGAGCGGTGGGTTAGCTGCTTAAATAAAGGATAAAAATGATGCCATCTAATGCTGGAGATAGCTATTTGCTATTTCATTCATTTCCTTACGACTTCGAGGTCGATTTACCTCTAAATCTATTATCTGATGTCTATCTTGATAATACACCACAAGGATTCCTCGAATCAGTCGAATCCGCTTTAGCTGACTTTGTTCTTCCTGGATATCACCTGCCAGGGATGGGCTTGACACATTGTTCTTTAAGATATTGCTGCGACAATAATAACAAAAACAAATTTGATCCGACATATCTTTTCTTTTCATCTATATCAGCTTTACGACTCCAATCACCAAATAATTTAAGTATCGCTGGGAAATTTAAAATTGATCAGAGTTGTAACGACATGGATGACATCGAATTATTTCAGTTGGACTCTCCATGGTCCCCATCTGATTACACCCTTATATATAGCGCTGATGATATTAGGTCTGCCTCTCAACTTTCGAATATTCTTATTCAGGAACCTGCAATTGGATATAAGCGGCTTACAACAGCAATCATATATTTTTCCCAAATTACATGCGGTTTTTCAAAGTCATATCAGCTTGCTTACCTGGGGTTATTTGCATGCTTAGAAGCATTATTCGTTCCCGATGGCTCCTATAAAGGTAAAACCTTAGGTCGTAGAATTTCAAATTTTTTAAACGGGTTCAATTTTCCTTTTGATATTTCTAGTTGGGTTGAAGACGAGTATCGAACTGGTAGGAATAAATATGCTCATGGCGTTTTGGATATTAATCCCAATACAAAAATCAGGGATTCAAGGATCATAGCTTTTGGGAGATTGCATGAAATTGCGAGATTATGCTTACTCAGCTTTTTTTCATTAGATAAATCAATTCTTCAAAACCTTTCTGAATGTGGAAAAAATACCTTGCAAAAGGAGCTTGATAATTTACCTGAAGCGTCGGGAAAATATATATCAAATCAATCACCTTTTTGTAGCTAACCACTGGCTTGAAAGGGATGTGGCAAAAAAACGCGCCGCATCCCTCAGTCAGAATGTTGGGAGAAAAAGAAATGAGAATCGGTGATCATCTATATTTCGCACCGGACATTACCTTTTCGAACGTTGACATCACTGGCACAACATTAGCACAACAAATGGGTGATCGTATCCGGGGCTTTTACCTTGAACCAGCTCATGTACTTATAGAAAATGGCCATGCATTCGCGTCCGGAGTTATGCTTGTGGTAGCAATTGACGCTCTCGCGCGACTTGAGACAGGGAGCCAAAATGTTGGCGAACGCTTTCGGGGATGGTGTAACGCTCATCTCCCTAGTTGTACAGCTTCAATCAGCGAGCGATTCTATGATACATTCCGAAATGGGTTGGTTCATGAGGCACGTATCAAAGACGGGGGGGAATTCACCCTTGAGGCCGATAGCACCTTCCAAGAAAGGGGCAAAATTTTGTCGTGCAATCCTACGCATCTTCTGGCAGAGGTCGCGTTAGCACTCGCCGCCTACGTTAAGACTCTTGAGGCAGAACCAGCAGAGTTGGAGGCTGTACGGAATCGGATTCTCAAGGACTTCTCCTATGAGTTTAACAATTAAGGGACTTCCAGCAACATGCTTTACTCGGACTGGTGCTCCGCTGCCGCTCCACACCAGCCAGTAAGCATGAGCGCTTATAACTGCTATATATGGCACGTTTTTGATGCCTTAAAATTGTTGTGATAACGTTAAAAGACAGGAAGGTTAGAGGGTAAGAACTTAAGCCCGTCAAACAACCGGCTGATAAAAAGCTCAGAAGATAAGAAGTCCGGAGGATGGGCGGCCAAAAATCTTTAAATCATTTCCCCTTGTGTGTTATAATACACTATAGGGGTTTTTTGTTTGTGCAACAGTTAAACACGAACAATGGGCTTCAAATGGCAGCAAGGTTGTAAATCAAAATATTTTTTCAGTTCCTTTTCAGTTCCATTTATTTTCTAACTATTTAATATAATTTGATATCATTTAGCAAGGCCCCGATGGTTGATGGTGTTAGCGTTTTTATTGGTTGACATTGAATGCAACATGAATTATGTTGTATCTCAAACAACAGGAGGGATATCAGATGAGAGATGAATTGATAGAATTAAAAGAAAGGCTCCAATTAGAGAGGACAGAACTTACAGACAGACTCCAAGAGATTGATGCTAACTTGGGGTCAATTAATAGGGTTCTAAGTTTAGTTGATGGTCAAAAAGCTAATAAAGTTGATAAACAAATGCCACTAATCAAAACAAATACAGAACAGCCTGTTTCATTAAGATTCAAGAATCTCACATTTCACAAATCGATCAAAATACTTTTCGATGAAAACCCAGGAAAATTATGGAAACCTGCTGAACTTGCTGACGCAGTTCTTCAAGAGGGATTTAAAACTAATTCAATAAATTTCAAGAATACAGTGAGAACGCTTTTAATGAATTTGCGAAAAGCAAATAAAATTAACGCCACAAAATTAAAAAGTGGATGGTTATATGGCGCTACAAAAAAAGACCATTTTTCTTACACGGATGAAACAGAGTCTTTAAATAGGGATGGCAAAAGTAATGAGGCTTCTGAATCTTCGAAGCATCCAGAACCTTCATATTAGTGTGTTGAGAGATAAAAATAAATGAGTGGAAAATATCCGGCGCTTGATCGGAAACAAATAGAAAGCATTCTCAAAGCTCTTGGTTTCAAACAAAAAAGCCACAAAAAAACTAGCCATGCTCAATGGGAAGGATATACCAAAGGACAGCGTAGAATCGTAACGGTTGACCACTTAAAAAGCAAAAAAGAAAAGTATGGCCCAAAACTTCTTGGCAAAATGATACAACAATCTGGGTTAACCAAAAAAGAGTTTTATTCCTATTTATAAATCGATTTGTCTAACAAGCATTAGATAGATGGAAGGGAATCAGCTCTTTAAACGCAATAATATTAGGTATTTTTTTAATAGAAACATGTAGGCGAATTAAATAATATTTAATCCAATCTATTAATGGTGCTTTTCTTGATAGAAGATCTGGAATGGAGTCTTTATCATTTGTATCTAAAACACATGCAAAATAACTTGAAATCATTTCATGAAGCTTTCGTTTTAATTCATCAAAAGAATCAGCTTCCGCGGCTAGGTTCAAATCTAAACACACTCCATACCATCTCTCACCGCTCAATCTGTGAGCATAACATCTTAATATTAGGTTTGAAGGTGCTATTTGTGCCATATCATCACCCCATGTGTTTTGGTTAGGATTTGTATATATATAATATCGGCATCCTTTTCCAAAAATCAAGAACTTTGTTCATACTATCAAACTTCTCAAAAATCAACACTTCGTTGAAAAATTCAACAAACTAGAATATCATCATCTTTGGTAATTAAATTACAAAAGAGTAATTATTATAACACAAAGCAATATATATGCCAAATTTTTTTTCAAATTAGGACACTACCCACCCATATAGGCATAAACACGTAAGCACCCAAATATGTAGGAATTATAATAATCTGTCCACCTGGTGTCAGGTCAAGCAAATCCTATATGATTGCCACTGGTAGCAATCTCAAATCATCTACGGCCACCGGCACAAAAACTATTCTTCCTCCCTAACATCTATATCCAACAATTTCCAAATCAGCCCAGCGGTATCATCCCAAATCCAGTTATTATCCGCTTGCCTCGGCCGTGTCGACGGAAGCGGCCGCCATCCGATGCTTGACTTTCTGCATTTCTAATAAATGGTGTCAAACCTTGACGGGCTGTTGCTCAAACCCAATTCTTGTGGTTACAGCCAGCTGTGATCAATATATCCTCTCTGTAACATATTTATTTTATTCATGCCGAATTTCAAACAGAGAAGCGATTGTGGTCAAACCGGGGTTTGGGCAACAGCCTGTTGAATAGTGAATAGTGGCTCATTATTCACTATTCAAGTCGCGAAACCGATAACTTTTATGGCAGGAATTTCAAGCCTAAATTTTTCAGATATCGTTTAAAAAATAAGAAGATGGGAAAGTAGGGGTCAGAAGGTAATAAGTTAAGAAGGAAATGGGGGTCGGGCCAAGACAAGCATTTGATAACAAAGGACATGTAGATAAAAAGAGGGCTTAAAACAGGGCAATAATGGTTTTTTTGGCCCTAAAATAACGGAAATAGGGAGACGTGGTTGGCAAGAGCGAAACGTCATATATAGAAGGTAAATATCTATGGCTTTGGAATGAATAAAAAGGGATATTGGAATGTTAACTTGGCCCGACCCCGATAGAACCCCCGATAGCCGAATGCGGGCTAAGGAATCACCGTATCACAAATAAAATGTATTATTTTTGGTGAATTCACCATATACAGATAAATTAGCGATGAAGATGTTTGAGTTGACATACGAGAACCTGGTCGAAGAACTCGCCCGCAAATACGGAAAAGGTGAATATCATGCCACGGCCATTTTCCGCCAGCTTTACGGCCGGATGAATACTGATATGGCCGCTTCCGGGGAGTTTGCCTCTCTATTTTGCCGGGTAGGAAATAGGGGTCTGACCACGATAAGCTATTAAAAACATATTATATTTTAAATTATTAGGCACGATTTTTGGGTTTAAACCTCTCTTTTTATCCCCCAAAATAGCTATCTAAGGAGAATTTCTTCAATTGCCGCGTGCAAGACGACACTACATTCCAGGTTATATTTATAAAGATATAAAAAGCTGATTATATATTACCGTCGGTACCCTATTCCTTTAACACGGAGTCTATTGCCTTTCACTTCTGTTTTCGCGCCGAGCATCTTTTCGACCAGCCACAGTCGAGTTTCAATATGGTCTGTCATTTTGGGTATTATATACGAACTCCACCCGTCGGCCAGCCCACAGAACGGTATGAGCTGATCGGCTATGTGTTCATCAACCGTTGCGTCAGTTTCAAGGGCTTCGATCAGGTGATCGGCCACTTTTTTCCCGATGTATTCGGCGGGCCTCCCCGGTGCACCGGCCATGTCAGATCCGATGAGGCAACCGGTATTTGTTTCGGCCCAAATTGCCAGGGACGCTCCGGCCTGAATGGATGTCCTTGAATAAACCGGATGGTTTTTATTATCATAAAGAATTTCAATATCTGAAACATATCCCTTGGATTTTAAACGTCTTTGACATTCTTTTGCCATCCTATCGGAGACTTTTCTCTCTTGGAGCAGTGAAGAAAGAGCAATGCCTTTTATTCCGGTCGTTTTTCCCCGGTCAACCAGTATCAGCGGTTTGATGATCTTTCTTACGGGAAAGACCTTCACCTCGATCTGACCCTTTCCCATGGGAACATAACCTGGCCGGATAATTTTTATATCGACATTGATACCCATTGTTTCCAAAATCCTTAACAAGACGTATTTGACGTGATAAATTGATGGAGCGAAGTCTTGAAAAAGTCCACCCGTGATCTCATAACGGGAAGGTTTATCGGCGAAAAGAGCTAAAGATATCACGCTGAGGACCAGCATGGTTGTAGAACCCGCCGTTCCGATATCCCACTTGAATGTGCCGCCACGAATGCCTTTTCCGGGTTTGAATCGGATTTCTTTCGAGCCGATTTTCGCTCCCGCCAGTTCACCTTGGCAAATGTGAGCGGATGCTTCAATTCCCCGCAGATGCTGTGCCCTCAAGCCGGGTTTGGGGCGATTGGCCCTGATATTTGTGAGAAAAAGTTCCTCTCCTGTTAAGACTGAAAAAGGAACGGCATCTCTTACTATCGTTCCGGAACCTGATTTCTGACTGCCATCGATTGTAATCATGTTAATTGGTTATGTTTGTAGCTCAAGTGATTTGTCGATAATGTTAATCACAAAACAAGATGTGAACCCGATGACTTGGATCGTTGCCCCGGTAGCGGCATCCAATCTATACAAACACTGGGTCCCGGTGGTTTCGCCGCAAATGTTTTTGGCAGAGTTGCGAAAAGCCTAAAACAGGACTTGGAATTTCATTTTTCTTTTCAATAATTCGGAAACAAGTCTTTCTTTATATTCCTTGAAGAATTCGTCCGTGGTTCCCCTGTTGAGCCCGAACCTGTGATAAAATCCCTTAATTGAATTTAAATAGTTCATCTTATCGATAAAAATCGTATCAGCCTTTTCTGAAAGATTTTCGATCAGCTTTTCCGGATTTCCGGGCAGCAGCGGTCCGATGAAAACAAATGTTTTGATTCCGGAGGAGTGAATTTTCGCCAAAGCCGTCAATCTGTCTTTTACCGGGCTTGCCTTGGGCTCAAATAATTTTGCCACCTTTTCATCATCGGTGGTGATGGTAAATCCCACCTCTATTTCCTCGAATTCTTTAAATAAATCCAGATCCCTTAAAACGAGTTCAGACTTTGTCTGGATATTGACCGGGAACTGTTTTTTGACGAGTTCTTTTAAACAGCGCCTGGTCAATTCATAGGTTGCTTCCAGGGGTTGATAGGGATCACAAACCGAGGAAATCCAGACGGTCCCTCTTTTGGCTTTATTCAACTGCTTTTGCAAAACTTCAGGGGCATTTATTTTAACATCCACAAAATCGCCCCAGGCCTCCTTGTGTCCGGAATACCGTTTCATAAACAAGCGTGCATAGCAATACTTGCAATTGATCTGGCAACCGGTGTAAGGATTCAGGCAATAGTCAAAAACCTTTGACTTGTTGAGAACGCTTTTGGCCTGAATTTCTTTGACATGAAGCATGGTATCTATTGCCCGGAATTATTTTACTGTTTTAGAAATATCGATGGCTATTGATATAAATTGAAGCTCCCTGCAACCTTGCGCGGAGCTTCATAAGGTACGATGGAAAGATCGATTGTTTTTGAGAACTCTCTTAAATTATAAGTTTTTAGTTTAGCTGATATATGATATATTTTTGAAATATCACGTAAAGTCCGCATTGATGCTCCTGGCGCTCTTCATCATATCATTGTAAGAGGCATCGAGTGAAGAAAAATATTAGAGAGCATCGGGTACGGGTATTGATATATTGATTAATACGATTGAATTTCCCATAGCGTTTTTGGGATGTTACAAAAGTTCATAAGTTGGCAAAACATGGGATATTGAATCTTGTCAGTTTTTATTCGATTCTCAAGATTGCCCAACAAGACGCTACATGCTGAGCGTCGGATCGTGCGATCTTTGGACTAACCTTGTTAATACAAGTTCTATCTATCGAGGCGGCGGCCTGATAGGTTGAAAGTCATTGTTGACCCTCTTGCGGCTGGATTCGACGTTGGGCTTTCCCACGGAAAAACAATAAAATGTCTGACCCTCACCTACTGTCTGAAATAATTTCCGAAGATGTCAGCCTAAATCTCGTCGAACCGGATATTTATTCCGTAAATGGTGTCGCGTCTTGAATAGTGAATAAAGTGCTACTATTCACTATTCAAGGCGCGACACCCAGCACTTAGGATTCAGGCCAGCACCAGGGCAAATTTGTTGGGTTTGAAAAAGTTTGAAAAAACCAGGGGAAGCGGGATTGGCGATCTTTTCGGAGGAGAGGAGGATTAATTTTTATCGAACTTCCCGAAACGGCAGAGTAGATGTTTTTTTTAATGATAGAAATTATCCATGCCGAAGGCAAAAGGATATCACGTGCATGAATAAACCACCCCAGTACGTCAAACTTGACGAACGCCACCACGTCGAAAACCCGCTGTCGGCTGCCAAGGAGGTATCGGCATGGTGAGCGATAAATTGCAGAACGAACCCGAACCCGCTGAATTTCTCCTCTACCAGACCGAGGATGGACAGACGCGGCTGGAAGTGCTTCTACAAGAGGACACCGGATGGCTTACCCAGAAGCGGATGGCGGAACTGTTTCAGAAAAACGTGCGCACGATCAACGAACATATCCAAAACATCTTTGATGAGGGCGAGCTGACATCGGAATCAGTTATCCGGAATTTCCGGATAACTGCCGATGATGGGAAACGATACAACACCCAGCACTACAACCTCGATGTCATCATTTCAGTGGGTTACCGGGTAAAGTCCCATCGGGGCACCCCTCTCTTAACCGAACCACAGGAGGCCGGCGCATGATTTCCAAACTTCCCATCAATCTCGAGGACCTGCTGCGACAGCGAAAGGTTGAGGGCGACCGTATCGAATATAAGAAGGGCTGGAATCCGGACCCGATCACGCGCACACTCTGCGCCTTTGCCAATGACTTTGAAAACCTCGGCGGCGGCTATATTGTGATCGGGCAGGGCTGCGACAATGCGGGGATGCCCGTCTTTCCGCCGGCAGGTGTGCCTGACAATCAATTGGACGGTATACAGCGGGAACTTCTGGGATGTTGCAACCAGATCCGGCCGCCATATTTTCCCCTGCTGAGTGTCGAGCGCTTTGCAGGACGTAACCTGATCGTCTTGTGGGCGCCGGGAGGACAGAACCGGCCCTACAAAGCACCCAGAACCGTCACGGCTAAAAAGAAGGATTACTGCCATTACATACGCCGTTACTCGAGCACGGTTGAAGCGAAAGGAGACGATGAGCGCGAGTTGATCAGCCTCACGGCCAAGGTCCCTTTTGATGACCGCTATAATCAGACCGCCGGCATCGAGGATCTTTCGTCACGGTTTATGGAAGAGTTCCTGAGCGAGGTGGGCAGCGGTCTTGCCGATGAGGCGCGAAACCTCTCGATCGAAGCTCTGGGCCGACAAATGAATGTGTTGGGAGGGCCAACGGAAGCGCCTTTGCCGAAAAACGTCGGCCTCCTCTTTTTCAACGAGCACCCGGGGCGATTCTTTCCGACAACACAGATCGATGTGGTCTGGTTTCCGGAAGGCGCGGGGGGAGATCGTTTTGATGAGAAAACTTTCGAAGGCCCTCTTGCCCGTATCGCACGTGATGCGCTGAACTATATCCAGGCAAATTATCTCAAACAGACCGTCGTCAAACACCCCGACCGGGCCGAGGCCGAGCGTTTCTGGAACTTTCCCTATGCCGCCATCGAGGAGGCGGTGGTCAATGCCGTTTACCACCGATCCTACGAAATTCGTGAACCGATTGAAGTGCGAATCACTCCGAATGATCTGGTGGTTTTGAGTTTTCCCGGCCCGGATCGTTCCATCCGGATGGCGGACCTGCGGGCCGGTAAAGCGGTCAGTCGCCGTTACCGCAATCGACGAATCGGCGATTTCCTCAAAGAGCTGGATCTCACCGAGGGCCGTTCGACCGGGATATCAAAGATTCTGAAGGTGATTAAAGAGAACGGTTCTCCGGCACCGGAGTTTGATACAGACAACGATCGCAGCTATTTCCTGATCCGCCTGCCCGTGCATGAGGATGCGGTGGTAGTGGAAACGCCGGTGAAAACGCCGGTGAAAACGCCGGTGAAAACGCCGGACAGGATCCTCCACGTGTTGAGCGAGAACCCAAGGATGACCTTGGCCGAGGTAGCTGAGGTCATCGGGAAGTCTGTGAGTGCTGTGGAGCGAGCCAGCTCACAATTGGTGAAAACAGGGCATTTGAAGTATATCGGCCCACAAAAAGGTGGCCATTGGGTTGTAAAAGAAAAACCATGAGCATCGACAAGACACCCCAACACATCAGACTCGACGAACGCAACCATGTCGAGAAACCACTGCTCGACCAACTCGACAGTCTGGACTGGGAGATTATCGACCTGGACAACAAACAGCATCCCGGCGACACCTTTCGCGAGACCTTCACCGAGGTGGTAATGCTGCCGGTGCTGCGCGAGCAGCTCAAGGTCATAAACGATTGGCTGGAAGACGATCAAGTCGAGGGTCTGGGGGACGTACATAAGGAGGGTCTGGGGGACGTACATAAGTTTATAAGTTGTCTTGAGATAAAAACGAAGTGATTGGGTAAAACCTTGATCCTTGATTAAAGAAAGATAAAATACAGCAAGCAACATAAGAGCCGGGAGATAAAATGTCTCTTGCCCAATACCTCAAAAGCTTTTCCCGCCTACGGACTGATAAAAACCGCAAACGCTGGTCTGCACTGACCACTTATCAGGCACCTCACAAACCTTTTCTGCTGCTGTCCATTATGGATCTGATCGCTCAAGGATTGATTGCCCAAAACTTCATCGAACCCTCCTTTGAACTTTTAGATACATTCAATACTTATTGGAACAGTGTCATGCCGATTGGATCGAAAACGAGCATGGCCTATCCGTTTCCTCGGTTGAAGACGGATAGATTCTGGCATCTAATTCCAAATCCGGGATTTGAAAATCAAATAAATATCGATTTCAGCTCCATGACCAAACTGCGCGAGGTTTGTGCCGGCGCACGAATGGAAGATGAATTGTTTCAGTTGTTGTGCAAGCCGGAAACCAGAGAACAGTTGAGGGCGGTACTTATAAAGACGTATTTTTCTCCTGAAATTCAAATAAAGTTGGTGGGTCAGGGTATGGTAAACTATGCGGCTTTTCAATACAGCAAAGAACTGCTGAAAGTAGCAGAGGCAAGAGCCTCTTTTGATCCGGATAAAGAAGAGTCGGAACAAAAGAAAAAGGTCCGGGACCAGGGATTTCGCAAAGCGATCATTACCCTTTACAGTCACCGATGTGCCCTGTGCGGAATCCGCATGCTTACACCCGAAGGACACACCATTGTCGATGCCGCTCACGTCAAGCCCTGGAAAGACAGCTTTGACGACCGGGCCACCAACGGAATGGCGCTATGCAAGCTCTGCCACTGGTCTTTTGATAAAGGGCTCATGAGTGTCGGCAAAAAATATCAGGTCTTGGTCTCGAAACGTGTTTTGGTGGAGCAAAACTATCCCGGGCATATTCTTACGCTGACCGATCGACCCATTTTCACACCGGAACAAGAGAGTTTCTGGCCGGCCCAGGATAACCTTCACTGGCACCGGAGAAATACATTCCGCAAATGAAAATATAAAATATGTTAGAGAAAATCTCAATCCTTCTAAACCGCTGTGACACAACTGAAAGGGTTTTCCCGGCAACTGATCTTTATAATGAAGGCTGGCTGCTACGGATAGTACTTGACTGGTTTTCTGGCCAGCGAAATCTGCGACATCCTTTATCCTTTACAACAAATTGCCGCTGGTTTTCAGAAGGTTTAATTCCATCCCAATTCTTAGCGCGCTTTCGTGGCGATCCATTGGCAGAGTCATGGACCCATGCAGACGGCATCATCGGAAACATCGAAATCGGGGAAGACGGTAAAACAGATATACGGGTTTCAAACAAAGCCACACATCTGACCGTTGTAGAAGCCAAGCTATTTAGCAAGTTGTCACCTGGCGTATCCAATGCCCGCTATTTTGATCAGGCAGCTCGATATGTAGCTTGCATTGCCGAGATTTTGTATCGCGCAAAACGGTCACCGCAATCTTTCAAGCGCCTCGGGTTTTATGTACCTGCACCGGATGAACAAATCAGGGCAGGTGTTTTTGGAAGTAAGATGCAACTCTCAAGTATTTCAGATAAAGTCAAGCGTCGTGTAGAAGAGTACGGAGGGCAGAAAGAAAAATGGTTTAAGGAATGGTTTCTATTAACGCTTGACCGATTAGACGTTGGGTATATAAGCTGGGAGATGATTTTGGATTTTATCAAGCAGAAAGATAAAAAGTGTTTTGATGAAATTTCAGATTTTTATAATAAATGCCTAACATACAACCGCCCGGAGAAGCATGGATTGGATTTGGGGAGAGGTCGCACCGGGAAATAAACGGGACGTCGATGATTTCATGCGTTCTAATCCATCAGTTCATGACATGAATGGAATTTGGTGGACGCTTATCAGGTTATTAGTTTATATTAAGCATGAAGTAGCGGAATATTGGATTGTAAAAATGTAAGATCTTACCATTAACAAAGGAAAAAGGAGGGTAATATGTTAAAAAACACATTATTTGTATTGTTGAGTGCCTTTGTTCTTTCAGGTGTCTGTTTCGCCCAAGCAAACCCTGCCAAAGAGCAAATGAAAGAAACAACTCCAGCTGTAACACAGGAACAGCCTGCCAAAGAGCAAATGAAAGAGACAGCTCCAGCTGTAGCACAGAAACAGCCTGCATTGGTTTTGGAAGAGATCCATATTTGTACCGCTGTTGAGGATCGGCAGCCCTCTGGTGTTGGAACTGTATTCCCTGATGATTTGGACAAATTATACTGTTTTACCAAAATTGCCGGGGCTGAAGAACCTACTAATGTTTATCATGTTTGGTATTTTGGGGATGTTGAAATTGCGAGAGTTCAGCTGCCTGTAAAAGCAAAATCTTGGCGTACATGGAGTTCTAAAAAGCTTAATATGGTATTAGGTAATGGACATGTGGAGATAGTTTCTGAAAGCGGAGATATTTTGGGTAAAGCTGAGTTCGAGATACAGGCAGCCGAGAAAGCTGAAAAAGTTGAAAAAACTGAGAAGACCGGGGTATCCGAAGAAGCAAAAGAGGCACCTAAACAACAATAACTTTAAATGAATTGTGTCAAACCTTGAATAGTGAATAAAGTGCTCATGTTCGCTATTCAAGATTTATAAAAGGGCAAGGCGTTATTGAACAACATATACATCCCATCCACAAAACCAGGTTGGGACTCGGGGACGCACATAAGATTATAAGTTGCTTGTTGGAAAATCGGGTTGCCCGTTAGAATATAACCTCTATAACTTTCACAAATATAAGTTTGCCAAAAAAGTACGGAATTTATGCTAAATGACTTACAACTTTGATCCCGATAAATGGTATGAAAACGAAATCGCATTTTTCGAAAACAGTTATAAATCCGGGAAAATATCTGAGCAAGAATATAAAGAGTCTTTAGAGGAACTCAGTAAAAGACATGAAGAAATGTGGAGTCGGTTAGACGGAACTTATCAAATCCCACATTAATTTAAGTCTTGGGATCAAGTCTGCTCTTGACTCATGTCAATAGTTGGGGGGGCAACCCTTGATCATTGATTATCAGCCTTCACTGTAAGCTTCAGCTCGACAAGGAAGAAGTATAAAATACAGCAAGCATTTTAAGAGCCGGGAGATTGAATGCCTCTTGATCAATACCTCAAAAGTTTTTCCAGCCTGCGGACTGATAAAAACCGTAAACGCTGGTCTGCACTGACCACCTATCAGGCACCTCACAAATCCTTTTTGCTTCTGTCCATTATGGATCTGATTGCCCAGGGATTTCGCAAAGCAATAATTACCCTTTTCAGTCACTGGTGTGCCCTGTGCAGAATCCGCATGCTCACACCCGAGGGCCACACCATAGTCGATGCCGCTCACGTTAGACCTTGGAAAGAAAGTTTCTGGCCGGCCCAGAATAACCTTTACTGGCATCGACAAAATAGGTTCCGCAGATGAGAGATTTCCAAACACGGTTGTGACCCGTGATGACATGAATCTAATCCTATAACTATAACTTTAGTTAATTGTATAATATTTACGGCAAATTAAAAAAGAACCTGAAAAACACAGCGACATTGAGAGGTCAAACGTGACGAGATCGGTTCGAAAAAATAAAAAAAAGAAAGCACCTGCAGGAAAGCTGCGTATCGCAGATCACTGGAATGCAATCAGCATCATTGCCAGTTCGCAAACCAATCCGCTGAAAGCGGTGGCTGAGTTCGTGGAAAACAGCATTGATGCTCGGGCCAGACAAATCGTCATTTCCAGAGGAAAGAAGAAGGGAGAATTTTATCTCAAGATCAGTGACGACGGCGAGGGAATCTTAAAAGATGGAAATGGGTTGCCCAATTTTCATCATGTGGCGACCCACATTTGTGATTCCATCAAACAGCGATTGAAAGCCGAGGGCGTAAAGGGGATCCAAGGCGAATTCGGGATCGGTCTTTTAAGCTTTTGGACAGTTGGCCGGAACCTTAGTATCACCTCTTGCGGAGTCGATGGAAACACATATGAAATGACAATGACCAAAGACTCACCGAACTTCACGGTTTCCAAGAAACGCATATTGATTCCTTTCCAAGGAACAGATTTGACAATCTATCCCCTGTTGCCGGGGCTACGATCTCTCACAGGGGACAAGATCCAGCGGTATCTTTCGGCCGAACTCAGAGACCGGATCAAAGAATCGGGAGTACAGATCAGGGTTGTGGATCGGACAGGCCGGACAGAGTATATTGTGGTTCCCCGTCAGTTCGCCGGGCGCTTGCTCCATGGCCTCAAACCTGCCGAAGGTGCTCCGGGTGATATTTACCTGGAACTGTACCTCAGTGATCCCGGTTCTGCCAACCAGATTGGATTGTATCGACGCGGCACGCGGATTTTGTCATCAATTACGGATATCGAGAATTTTCAGAAGGAACCTTGGACCGCGGGTTATCTACAAGGCATTCTTGACGCAACATTTTTAAACCTTACGCCAGGGACGCGACAAGGTATCATTCGTGATGAGAAGTTTGACGCTTTATGTCGTGCAATGGAGCCGGTTGAAAATCAGCTGAAACAAATGATCGAAGAACAGCGCAAGGCGGAAGAAGAACGGTCCAGTCGGAGAATTCTGCGCAAGGTTCAGCGTGCACTCAGGGAGGCGTTTCTTCGTCTTCCTCAAGAGGAATATGACTGGTTCGATATTCATGCCAGAAAAAGTAAAAAGAAGACAGACCCTCTTTTTTCTTTAGCATCGGAAATGGGTACCACTTCGGGTTCAAAAGACCGGGAAAGTGAGATTCTTGAAACCGCCGCTGAATATGACGACAGCGAAAATGGACGTAAAGAGTTCTATGAATATGCCGGTCCCCTGTTCAGTGTGCTGATTTCTCCGAACTCGAGCGTTGTTCCGGTTGACAGCCGCAAGAAATATCGAGCTGTTTGCCGGGATCGCGCGCGGCGAACCGTTTGGAAGGATCTGCTATATCGATGGGAAATCGTTGACGGAGAAGGTCAACTATTGAACCACGATGGTGAATCCGTCGTTTTTATTGCCCCCCCGGAGCCGGGTCTGACCACAATAAGGCTCATCGTTTCTCAGGGAGAGATCGAATGCACGGATGAAGCGCTGATCACCGTTACCGATACGCTTGTTGATCAATCCGCCGTGACAGGAGGATCGCGCAAAGGGCTTCCAGGATACACTTATCGGCGGGCACCGTCGGAGATGTGGCGTTCAAGATTCGATGTGGAAAAGAACGTCATTGTCATCAACAACGGTCATAGAGACTTCGTGTATGCAGGCAAACAAAAGAGCCGCAAGCTACGCTATATTTGTCGCCTGTTCTGCAAAGAACTGGTTCTTTATAATTTCCCGGGCCTTCAGACGGACGAACTTCTCGAACGGATGATCGAACTCTCATTGTATACGGAAGATCATCTGAAATAATTGACCTTACTTGGGAGTTTCGGGGGGATTTTCGGGGACTTTCGGGACGTCCATAAACAAGTAAATAACTTTTTTAAACCTCTTTAACAGGGTGCCTGGGGACGCTCTTGACGAACTTGCCTTGCCTGTGAGAATCAGGGAATAAGTGATGTTCTTAACATTTAAAGTTTTTAGAAAGAAAGCATAATTAAAGGCGGTTTGAGGATTTTTAAACCCCCTTCAATCAAGCATTCTAAAGATTCTAATTAATTTTCATGCAAGATTCAGGTATTACATGACTGCAGAACCGATCCCGGCCTTATAAAATTCCCGGTTCATTCGGGCAATATTTGAAATGGAAATCTCCTTGGGACATTCTGCTTCGCATTCTCTTTCATTGGAACAGTTGCCGAAACAGAGTTCGTCCATTTTTCGAACCATGGATAGTGCCCTCTGGGCAGCTTCGGGTCTTCCCTGGGGAAGCAGGGCAAATTGGGAAATCTTTGCCCCGGTAAAAAGCATGGCCGAAGCGTTGGGACATGAAGCAACGCAGGCGCCGCATCCGATACAGACCGCAGCATCCATTGCTTTTTCCGCGATTTCCTGGGAAATCGGTATGGCATTGGCATCCGGGGCGCCCCCGGTGTTTACGGAGATATATCCCCCTGCAACGATGATCTGGTCAAAAGCGCTGCGATCCACAGCAAGATCCTTGATAATGGGAAATGCCTTGGCACGCCAGGGCTCGATGACGATGGTATCACCCGTGGAAAAATGCCGCATATGAAGCTGGCACAGTGTGGTCCCTTTTTCAGGGCCGTGGGCCCGGCCGTTGACTACAGCGCCGCACATGCCGCAGATCCCCTCCCGGCAGTCGTGATCAAATGCAATGGGATTTCTGCCGTCAAGGGTCAGCTGCTCGTTAACCACATCGATCATTTCCAAAAAGGACATGTCTGTTGAGATATTGGCGGCATGATAGGTTTCAAAACCGCCTTTCACCCCGGCGTTTTTTTGGCGCCAGACTTTTATGGTGATGTTTATGCTTCTGGTCACTTGTAACTCCTTTGTGTGAGTTCGACATTTTCAAAAACCAGCGGTTCCTTGTGGCGCTCGGGCTCCGTGTCATCCCCTTTATATTCCCACGCAGCCGCATGACAGAAATTCTCATCATCGCGCTTGGCCTCTTGTTCCTCGGTCTGGTATGCTTCGTTGAAATGACCACCGCAGGATTCTTTTCGTTCAAAGGCATCCATCACCAAAAGTTCTGCAAACTCGAGAAAATCGGCCACCCGTCCGGCACGCTCCAGACTCTGGTTAAAGTCTTCCGACGAGCCGGGTACAAGCGCATTTTCCCAAAATTCTCCTCGAAGTTCCTGAATAAGCTTTCTGGCTTTCAAAAGGCCTTCGTCGTTTCTGGACATGCCGCAATATTCCCAGAGAATGTGTCCGAGCTGCCGGTGAAAGTCGTCCACCGTCCGTTTTCCGTTAATGGAAAGCAGCTTTCCGGTCCGTTGGGTGACATATTGGGTTGCTTCTTTAAACGCAGGATGATCGGTGGTGACTTCCGTGTGGTCCATCCCAACAAGATATCCGCCGATGGTATATGGAATCACGAAATAACCGTCCGCCAGTCCCTGCATCAAGGCACTGGCGCCCAGACGATTGGCACCGTGGTCGGAAAAGTTGGCTTCTCCCAAAACAAAAAGCCCCGGCAGATTGCTCATCAGGTTGTAATCGACCCACAGTCCCCCCATGACATAATGAGACGCAGGATAAATCATCATGGGCTCTTCATAGGGATTCGAAGCGGTAATTTTTTCATACATCTGAAAAAGGTTGGCGTATTTTTGAGCGATAACGTCTTTCCCGTCTCTTTTGATGGCATCCTTAAAATCAAGATACACCGCA
>Ga0307376_10002450_pt1 | contig 18251 bp, 18 predicted proteins | sample TR2MG_FD_202536 | JGI IMG/M metagenome (GOLD analysis project Ga0307376, IMG submission 202536) | Soil microbial communities from Risofladan, Vaasa, Finland - TR-2 | ecosystem: Environmental > Terrestrial > Soil > Coastal area > Acid sulfate soil | place: Finland: Risofladan, Vaasa | collected...
ACTGGGTCCCCGAATCGTTCCCGCGGGGGGTCGTCCAGTTTTCGCTGCTGCTCCACGGCCTCCTGTTCGTCTGGTTCGTGATGCTCATGATCGTGCACGTCTACCTCACCACGATCGGCAACCCGGGGACGCTCGAGGGGATGTTGTACGGCAACGTCCGCAGGATCTGGGCGCGGACCCACCACCCGAAATGGTATAAGGAGGTAGAGGGCGAATAATCGACGGGAAGGGGCTTCGGGAGGGATGAGTCGTACGGCGGACAAGATCGCGCACCTCCGGAAGACCGCGTTCGAGCATCCGGAGTACATCGACGTGCTCCTCCCGTTCGAAGAGATCTTCGCGTACGTCGACGGGAAGGAAGCCGGGACGGGGATCCGCTTCGCCGTCCCGGAAGGGAACGGGGCGGAGCGGGTGCAGGGAGGTCTTCCGCTCCTGTCTCCCGAGGCGCTCTCCGTGGATCGGGACGCCGCGACGGCCTTCCTTTCCGGGCTGCTCGACGTCCTGCGGCGTGTCGGCAGGGAGGGGCACGCGGATCTCGACCGGATCGGGGGGGGGCTTTCGGACGGTTCCCTCGACCTTGCCTCCCTGTACGTCGCCTGTCTTGCCCGGAAACGGGACGTCGTGGACCAGGCGGCGGCCTCCCTTTCGGTCCAGGCGCCCCTGCTCGCCTTCGTCCTCGAGATTCCGTTGAAGACCGCCCTCGAGCGCGTTTCCTCCTCCCTTCCCACGGAGCGGTTCGACGGGTGGAAGGAAGGGTATTGTCCCGTCTGCGGCTCCCGCGCCGGGATGGCCGAACTTTCCGGGGACGAGGGGAAGCGGCGGCTCTCCTGCTCCGCCTGCTTCTTCCTCTGGCCGTTTCCCCGGATCCAATGCCCCTACTGCGGAAACGCGGACCCGGAAACGCTCTCCTATTTCACCGCCGGGGACGGGCCCACCCGGGTCGGGGTGTGCCGCGGCTGCAGCCGGTACCTGAAGACCTGCGACACGCGCCTCGGGAACGCGAACGTGCCGCTGGAAGCCGAAGACCTCGCCACCCTCCACCTGGACCTGCTGGCGGGGAAGGAAGGGTTCGAGAGAGGGAAATGAGCCGACTCCCCGGAGACGACGCGAAGGGCAAGGACTCCGCGCCCGTCCTGCGGTACGACGGGCGGCGGCTGGCGCCCACCCGGCATCTCCCCGTACGGGAGGTCCCCGTTGCCCTCACGGTCAACGGCGTCCTCCTCGCGACGCTGATCGCCTCGCCTCACGACCTTCAGTTCCTGGTGGCCGGTTTCCTCCGGATGCAGGGACTGATCCGTTCCGCCGGCGACCTCCAGACCTTGAGCGTGTGCGAAGATTTCGGCGCGGCGTCCGTCCGGATCCGGGGAGACGTGCCGGATCGCATCACCCCGACCTTCACCTCCGGGTGCGGCGCCGGGATCAGCTTCCACGTCCCCGGATCCGGGGGGCGCCAGGTCCAGCTCCCCTCCGCCGGGCCGTCCGTCTCCCCGGAGTCGCTTTTTTCCGCGATGGACGCGCTCGCGCGGGCGTCCGAGGAATACCGCGGAAGCGGAGGGATCCACTCCGCCGGCGCCTGGGACGGCGAGCGGCTCCTCCTGTTCGCCGAGGATATCGGGCGGCACAACACGATCGACCGGATCGCGGGGCAGGCGCTCCTGGGAGGGATCGACCTCACGGGCCGGATCCTCGTCGCCTCGGGACGCGTTTCCTCGGAGATGGCGGCGAAGGCGGGCTCCCTCGGGATCTCCGTGATCGCCTCGCGCACCTCCCCCACCGACCTCGCGGTCAGAATCTGCGGGGAACTCGGGATCACCCTCGTCGGGTACGTGCGGGGCCGCCGGTTCAACGTCTACACCCATCCGACGCGGATCGCCGCCGCGGCCGCGGAGAGGATTCCCGGGGTCACGGGAGTGATCCTCGCGGGGGGGCGCTCCGGCCGGATGGGGAGCGACAAGGCGCTCCTGCCGTACCAGGGCGGGCGGTTCATCGAGGCGATCCACCGGCGGATGGAGGAGTTGTTCGACGAGGTGATCGTCGCTACCGGCGAAACGGCCCGGTACGATTTCCTGCCGTGCCGCCGGGTGACGGATCTCTACCCCGGAATGGGCGCGTTGGGGGGGATCCACGCGGCGTTGCGGGCGAGCGAATCGGAGAAGGTCTTCGTCGTGGCGTGCGACATGCCGCACCTCGCGCCGGACCTCATCCGGCACCTGTGCTCCCTGACGGAAGAGGCGGATGTCGTGGTTCCCGAGGGGGAGGGAGGGATCGAGCCGCTTCACGCGGTGTACCGGAAGGGCGTCCTCCCTGCCGTCGAAGACGCGCTGCGGAACGGGCAGTGCCGCGTGGTCTCCTTCTTCGACCGGGTGCGCGTCCGCCGCGTTCCCTTCGCGGAGGTGGAGCGGATCGACCCCGATCTGCGCGCCTTCCGGAACATCAACACTCCCGAGGAGTATTACCGGTTTCGGGACGGGGAGTAACCGACAGGGAGGCACGATGGAAGGTCCGCAGAAGGCGATGGAGATCCAGGTGACGTTCCCGGAACACCTGAAGGGCGGCGTCTACTCCAACAGCATGACCGTTACCCACACCCGCGAGGAGTTCGTGCTGGATTTCATGATGGTCGCCCCGCCCGCCGGCTCCGTCACCGCGAGGATCATCCTCTCCCCCGGCCACATCAAACGGGTCGTCGCGGCGCTCTCGGAAAACCTCAGGAAGTACGAGGAGGCCCACGGGACGATCCTCGCTGCCCAGGAGCCGCAGGGGAAGATCGGCATCAACTAGGGAGGCGAATGCCTCAATAGCCTCCCTCTGCCCCTGCCTCCCTTCGCCTCCCTTCGCCGCTATCGTCCCTCGAACCGGGCGGGCCGCTTGTCCAGGAACGCCCGGATTCCCTCGCGGAAATCCCGGCTCCCCGCGCACCGGGAGATGTTCTGACGCTCCTCCTCGAGTTGCGCCTCCAGGGGTTGGGACAACGCCCGGTTGTACAGCTCCTTCGCCCTGACGTAGGCGAGGGTGGGGCCGGAGGCGAGCCGGTCCGCCAGCGCTTCCACCCCGGCGGCGAACTCCGCGTCCGGGAAGATCTCCTGTACCAGCCCCCACGAGGCGGCCAGCTCCGCGGAGAGGACCCTCGAGAAGAGCGTCATCTCCATCGCCCGCTGGGTCCCCAGCGCGCGGGTGAGGAAAAAGGTCATCCCCCCGTCGGGGGAGAGCCCGATGTTCTGGTACCCGAGGGTGAAACGCGCGGATGCGGTCGCCACCGCCACGTCGCAGGCGAGCGCCATCGAGAACCCGGCGCCGGCGGCCACGCCGTTGACCGCCGCGACGACCGGCTTCGGGGCCCGCCGCAGCGTCGCGATCAGGGCGTGCAGGCCGATGGCCATCCCCAGGAACTTCCCCGGCCCCTCGTCCTGGAACGCCGCGAACGACTCCACGTCCCCCCCCGCGGAGAACGCCTTCCCGGTTCCGGTGAGGACCACGCACCGGACCGACGGGTCCGCCGAGACGTCCGAAACCGCCGACAGGAGCTCCTCCCCCATTTCCAGGTTGTAAGCGTTCAACCGCTCCGGCCGGTTCATCCGGATCGTCGCGACCCCCCCGTTCCGCCCCACCTGGACGATTTCGCTCATGTCCGCCCCCTCTCTCTGTGTCGGCCGGCAGATATCGCCGGCGGTTCGTTCTTTTCGCGGCACCGTACCAATATAATGGATAATCAGACGCGGCTTACCATTTCGTCGCCGCCTTGATATTCTTCCCTTGTTTCCCGGCCCGCGGACTCGGGCGAGAGGAGAGCCATGCCGACGCTGTTCGAAAAGATCCGGGACCGTCACGTCGTGACGCGGCGGGGAGACGACGTCCTCCTCTACATCGATCGCCAGCTGATCCACGAGGTGACGAGCCCCCAGGCGTTCGAGGGGCTGCGGCTGGCGGGTCGCTCCGTGCGCCGGCCCGGCGCGATGCTGGCCGTGCCCGACCACAACGTTCCGACGACGCCCGAACGGGCGGAGCGGATCGACGACCGCGAGAGCCGGGAGCAGATCGAGGAGTTGAGGAAAAACGCCCTCGGCGCCGGGGTCGCCCTGTTCGACATCACCGATCCGAGGCAGGGGATCGTGCACATCATCGGCCCCGAGGCGGGGCTCGTCCTGCCGGGGATCACGATCGTCTGCGGCGACTCCCACACCGGGACGCTTGGAGCGTTCGGGACGATCGCTTTCGGCGTCGGCACCTCGGAGGTCGAACACGTCCTCGCCACGCAGACCTTGTGGCAGAAGACGCCCCGTCGGATGCGCGTCACGGTGGACGGCGTGCTCCGCTCCCTGGTCACGCCGAAGGACGTCATCCTCGCGGTGATCGCGAAGATCGGCGCCTCCGGGGGAACCGGGTACGCGATCGAGTTCGCCGGGGAGACGATCCGGAAGATGTCGATGGAAGGGCGGATGACGGTGTGCAACATGACGATCGAGGCGGGGGCCCGCTTCGGCCTGATCGCCCCCGACGAGATCACCTTCTCGTACCTGAAGGGGAGGCCGCTGGCGCCCCCCCCCGCCTTATGGGACGCCGCGGTGGCGGACTGGAAAACGCTCCCGTCCGACCCGGACGCGGCGTGGGATCGGGAAGTAGTGCTCGACGCGTCGAACCTCGAGCCGCACGTGACCTGGGGGACGAGCCCGCAGGACGCCCTCCCCGTCGGCGGATTCGTTCCGGACCCGGAGGAGCAGCCGGACCCCTCGGAGCGGGCACGGATGCGGCGGGCGCTCGAGTACATGGCTCTTGTCCCGGGAACGCGGCTGACCGACATCCCCGTGGACAAGGTCTTCATCGGCTCCTGCACGAACGCGCGGATCGAGGACCTGCGCGCTGCCGCCGCGGTGGCGAAGGGGCGGAAGGTCCACTCGAACGTGACGGCGCTGGTCGTTCCGGGGTCGGGGCTGGTGAAGAAGCAGGCGGAGGAGGAGGGGCTCGACCGGGTGTTCGTCGAGGCCGGGTTCCAGTGGCGGCTCCCGGGGTGCTCCATGTGCCTCGGGATGAACCCGGACAAGCTCAAGCCCGGCGAGCGGTGCGCCTCGACGTCGAACCGGAACTTCGAGGGGCGGCAGGGACCCGGGGGGCGGACGCACCTGATGAGCCCCGCGATGGCCGCCGCCGCGGCGGTTTCCGGATGCATCGCCGATGTGCGGGAGGTGGCGCGATGATCGAAAAGTTCGTTCCGTTGAACACCGTGGGGGTCCCCCTCGACCGTGGGAACGTCGACACCGACGCCATCATCCCGGCGCGGTACCTGAAGACGCTGAAGCGGACGGGGCTGGGCGTCGGGCTCTTCTTCGCGTGGCGGTACGACGCGGGGGGGGCGGAGCGCCCCGACTTCCCGTTGAACCGGTCTTCGTTCCGGGGCGGTGCGGTTCTTGTGGGGGGCGAGAACTTCGGCTGCGGCTCCTCGCGCGAGCACGCCGTGTGGGCTTTGATGGACTTCGGTTTCCGCGCGGTGATCGCCCCGTCGTTCAGCGACATCTTCCAGAGCAACTGCCTGAAGAACGGACTCCTTCCCGTGACGCTTCCCGCGGCCGAGGTGCGGTCGTTGATCGACGCCCTCCTGGCCGCGCCGGGCGGCAAGGTCGAGGTGGACCTGCCGGCGCAGACGGTCCGGGGGCCGAACGGCGACGTCCACCGGTTCGCCATCGATCCGTTCGCGAAGAAGTGCCTCCTCGAGGGGCTGGACGAGATCGGCCTGACCCTCGCGAGCGCGGCGGAAATCGATCGGTACGAGCGGGAGAGGAAGAAGAAGACGCCGTGGCTGTTCCTGGATCTCGCCGGGTGAGCGTGGCCCGGAAGGGAAAGCCCGGAAGGTTCGCCGTCGCCCTCGTCCAGATGTCGATGGGGGCGGACCCGCGGGAGAACCTCGAAAAGGGCGTGGATCGACTCCTCGAGGCGGCTCGCGGGGGGGCGGAGGTCGTGTGTCTCCCCGAACTGTTTCGCACCCGGTACTTCTGCCAGACCGAGGAGACGGCCTTCTTCGACCTGGCGGAGCCGCTTCCGGGGCCGACCACGGACGCTCTCTCGGCGGCGGCGCGGGATGCCGGCGTCGTCGTGATCGCCCCGGTTTTCGAGCGCCGGGCCCCCGGGGTGTACCACAACAGCGCCGCGGTGATCGACGCCGACGGGACGATCGCCGGGATCTACCGGAAGATGCACATCCCGGACGACCCGGCGTTCTACGAGAAGTTCTACTTCACCCCGGGGGACCTCGGCTTTCCCGCGTTCGACACCCGCGCCGGGCGGATCGGCACCCTCATCTGCTGGGACCAGTGGTACCCGGAAGGCGCCCGCCTTACGGCCCTCGCCGGCGCGAGCGTCCTCTTCTACCCGACGGCGATCGGATGGCACCCCCGCGAAAAGCAGGAGCATGGAGAGCGGCAGCGCGACGCCTGGCGCACCGTCCAGCGGGGGCACGCGGTGGCGAACGGCGTCTTCGTGGCGGCGGTCAACCGGTCGGGGAAGGAGGTTCCGCCCGGCGGCGGCGACGGGATCGAATTCTGGGGCTCCTCGTTCCTGTGCGGTCCGCAGGGCGAGATCCTGACCGAGGCGTCCGCGGACCGGGAGGAGATCCTTTTCGCCGAGGTCGACCTTGCCCGCATCGAGGAGGTGCGCCGGAACTGGCCGTTCCTGCGGGACCGGCGGATCGACGCCTACGGAGGGATCACGAGCCGCGTCCTCGACGGCGAGCCGTGGGGGAAGGGGCGGTGACCTCCGGCCGGATGCCGGCGGAGTGGGAACCGCACGAGGCGACCTGGATCGGATGGCCGCACAACCGTTCCGACTGGCCCGGGAAGTTCGCCTCCATCCCGTGGGTCTACGGGGAGATCGTCCGGAAGATCGCCGCCGGCGAGGCCGTCCGGATCCTCGTGCAATCGAAGGCGCACGAGGCGAAGGCGGGCCGTCTTCTCTCCCGCGTCGGGGTCGATTCCGCCCGCGTCGCCTTCTTCCGCTTTCCGACCGATCGCGGGTGGACGCGCGACTTCGGCCCGATCTTCGTCGTCAGGGAGCGCCCGAAGCGCGAAGTGGCCGTCGCGGGGTTCGGGTTCAACGCGTGGGCGCGATACCCGGACTGGCGAAAGGACGCGGGCGTCCCCGCGCGGGCCGCGCGGGCGCTCGGCGTCCCGCTCCTTCCGGTCCGGCTCCGGGGGAAACGCGTCGTACTGGAGGGGGGCGCGATCGAGGTCAACGGTCGGGGAACGCTGATCGCGACGGAGGAGTGCCTTCTCGACACGGAGGTCCAGGTACGCAACCCGGGGATGGCGCGTAAAGGGCTGGAGGAGGTCTTTCGCGCGTTCCTCGGCGTCACGAACGTGATCTGGCTGGGAAAGGGGATCGCCGGGGACGACACGCACGGCCATGTGGACGATTTCTGCCGCTTCACGGGCCCACGCACGGTGGTGCTGTGCCGGGAGAAGGATCCGCGGGACGAAAATCATCGCGCGCTGGAAGAAAACCGGGAGAGGCTCGCGTCGGCCCGGCTCGAAGACGGTTCCCGACCCGAGGTGGTGCCGCTGCCGATGCCCGCGCCGCTGCGCTTCGACGGGATCCGCCTGCCGGCGAGCTACGCCAATTTCTACGTCTGCAACGCGGCGGTTCTCGTCCCCACCTTCAACGATCCGAACGACCGGATCGCCCTCGGGATCCTCTCCGAGCTGTTCCGGGACCGGCCGGTGGTCGGAATCCACGCCGTGGATCTCGTCTGGGGGTTCGGCACCCTCCACTGCCTGACGCAGCAGCAGCCGGCGTCCGCTTGAGGAGGTGGAGGATGCCGGCGAGAATCATCGTGTCCTTCCTCGTCGCGGCCTTCGCCCTGGCGCTGTTCCTCGGGCCGGCCGCCGCGGAGGAACGGACGGTCGTGGGAACGATCGTCCGGCTGGATCCCGCAAGAGGGGTGCTCGTCGTGCAGGACGCGGCGGGGGCGTCCTGGAGCTACAAGGTCGAGGCCGACACCGGGATCGACCTGTCGGCCTTCCGGCCGGGCGACCGCGTCAAGGTGTCGATAGGCCGCGCGACTCCGCTCAACATGATCACTGCGGCGGATCCGCTGCGCAAGGGGGACCGGGTCGAGAAGGCCCCGTACTGACCGGTCCGGCGGCAAAACCCGAAAGGAGGCGGCGTTGTGAGCAAATGGGTCGTCCTGTGCCCCGAGTGCGGGGAGGAGTTCAAGATCGACGTGGAGGAGATCCCGGAACGTTGCCCTCGCTGCAAGCACGAGGGGAACTTCGAGATCGTGGACGTGGACGAATAGGGGTGACATGGCCGGCCCGGACCTTCTGCTGATTCACCCGCCCGCCGCCCGGCCCGCGGAACCGCCTCTGGGGACGGCGGTGCTCCTGTCCCACCTGCGCCGGGAAGGCGCGACGGCGGAGGCGATCGACGCCAACCTGGAGGCGCACCTTTACCTGCTCGACGGGGATCGACTGGCCGCCGCCGCCGGCCCCTCGCCCGCGGCCGTTCTCCACCGGGCCATCAAGAACGTCCCCGAGGCGCTCTCCTTCCTCCGTTCCCCCGATGCCGGGAGATCGTTTTCACGGTACGTGGCCGCCGCGCGCCGACTGAACACGGCGTTGTCCGCGCATCGCGGCGCGGGCGGGCGGGAACGTTGGACGCTCGGCGACTACGTCCACGCCGATCTCTCGGAGTTTTCGCCCCGGGACCTCTCTCTCGCCGCGTCCGGGAAAGCGGGAACGGTCTTCTCCGGCTACTTCCGCGACGCCCTTCTCCCCCGCGTCGTCCGGATGCGTCCGCGCGGCGTCGCGATCTCCGTGAACTACCGGCACCAGGTCCTCCCCGCCTTTGAGCTTGCGGGGTTGCTCCGGCGTCGCCTGCCCGGCGTCCCCGTGTACGGCGGTGGGGGGATGTTCACCTCCTGGAGGAGTTCCCTTCGTGGTATGGGGCTGGCGTTCCTCCCCTTCGAGCGGGTCGGGTTCGGCCCGGGGGAGGGGCCGCTCGCCGCGGCGGCCGGGGGCGCGTCACCGGGCGGCGGCGTCTTTTTCGAGGACGGGGAAGCGGTGGAGTTCCTCCCCGATTTCGGGTTCGCGCCGCTCCGGGAGTACCTGTCCCCGGAGCCGGTCCTCCCGGTCACCTCGACGCGGGGGTGCTACTGGAGGAGGTGCCGGTTCTGCCCCGAGGCGGTCGCCCCCATCCATCCGTACCGGGCGACGGCCCCGGGGACGTTCCCCACGCTTCTGCGGGAGTTGTCCGACCGGTACGGCGTCCGGCGGTTTCACCTGACGGACAACGCGATCCCGGTCGCCACCCTCCGGTCGATGGCGGACGCGGGGAGCGAGCTTCGCGGTTTTTCATGGCACGGGTTCGCCCGTTTCGAGCGGGAACTGCTCGAACCGGATCTGGCCTCCTCGCTGGCCGCGGCGGGGTGCTCGATGCTTCAGCTGGGGCTGGAGAGCGGCTCGCAGCCGCTTCTGGATCGAATGGGAAAGGGGACGCGCGTCGCCGACGCCTCGGCGATCCTGTCGAACCTTTCCCGCGCGGGGATCGTCGCCTACGTGTACGTGATGCTCGGCGCCCCGGGAGAGACGGAGGCCGACGCGGAGCGGACGCGGTCGTTCCTCTCGGAGCATGCCGGGGAGATCGGGTTTCTGAACCTGTCGATCCTCAACATGCCGCGCGATGCATGCTGGACGGGGATCGCCGAAGGGGGCGCACCGCGGGAGGGCGGGTTCAACGACGAGGACGAGCCGCTCGGCTTGTACCGGCCGGTGCGCGAGGGAGACGGCTGGGGGAGGGCGCAGGCCCGGCGGTTTTTGCAGAAGCGGATCCTGGGCGACCCGGCGATCCGGGCCATCGCGGCCCGGACCCCGCCCTGGTTCGGCGACAGCCACGCCTTCTTCTTCCGCGGAGCGACCTGAGTTATTACCCCCGCACGACCACCCGGGCGTCCGCGATCGACAGTCCCCGCTCGTGGACGATGACCGGGTTGAGGTCCATCTCCTCGATCTCCGGGTGCGACGCGAGGAACGCCGAGAGTTGCAGCAGGAGCCCCCGCAGGGCGTCGATATCCCCGGCGGGCTTCCCGCGGAGCCCCGTGAGCGCTTTGTACCCCCGGATCCCGCGGATCATCCCGACGGCGTCCTCCTCCGACAGCGGCGTGACGCGGAACGATACGTCCTTCATCACCTCGACGAAGATCCCCCCGAGGCCGAACATCACGGCGTGGCCGAACTGCGGGTCCTTCGTGACGCCGACGATCACCTCGTGCCCGCCGGGCGCCATCGCGCAGACGAGCGCGCCTCCGGCCCGCGCTCCGAGCCTTCCTTCCGCCGCGCGGATCGCCCGGAACGCCGCGCGGACGCCGGCGTCGTCGGCCACGCCCAGGAAGACGCCCCCGGCGTCGCTCTTGTGCGTGACGTCGGGAGAGTTCATCTTCACCGCCACGGGGAAGCCGATCCCGCGCGCCGCGGCGACCGCCTCGTCCTCGGTCCCGGCGCGCCGGAAGCGGGTCAACGGGAACCCGGCGCGGGAGAGGAGCTCCATCGAGTCGGCGGGAGTCATCGCCGTCCCCGACGTCGCCTGCCCGTGCCCCGCCCCTTCCATCGAGAGCGGGAAAAGGTCGCGGTGGAACCGGACGTGGCACGCGAGGGCCTTCACGGCCCGCTCGGGCGTGGGGAAGACGGCGATCTTCTTCTCGTGGAACAGAAACCGTTCCGCGCGCTCCACGTCTGCGCCGCCGAGGTAGGCCACCAGCTCGCAACGCCCGGGGCGGATCACTTCGGAGGCCCCGGGGATCGGGTCGCCGAAGATCGTCATCACCGCGTCGAACTCCCCCTCGGCCGCGTCGAGCACGTTCCGGTAGCGGGCGGCGTCGGTGTCCCCGGTGAGATCGAGGGGGTTGCCGACGATGCAGTGGGAGGGGAGGATCTCCCGGAGTTTTCCGGAGAGTTCGGTGGAAAGCGGGGTGACGCGCAGCCCTTCCTCCTCGGCCACGTCGGTGGCGATGATCGCGGACCCGCCGGAGCTCGTGACGATCAGCATTCGCGGACCCTTGGGGGGCGGGACGTAGGCGAGGGCCTTCGCGAAGTCGTACAGCTCCTCGAGCGTGTCGGCCCGGTGCACGCCGTTCTGCCGGAAGACGGCGTCGTAGATCTCGTCGCGCCCCGCGAGCGACCGGGTGTGCGACTCCGCCGCCTTGCGCCCACGCTCGGTCCGCCCGGCCTTGAAGATCACGATCGGCTTCGGGCAGGCGCGGACGGCGGAGAGGAACTTCGGCGCGTCCTTCACCCCTTCGATGTAGAGGGCGATCACCTTCGTGTGCGGGTCCTCCGCGAAGAAGGCGATCAGGTCCGCCTCGTCGACGTCCGAACGGTTCCCCATGCTGACGAAGGCGGAGAACCCGAGTCGCTCTTCCGACGCCCAGTCGATCAGCGCGGCGCCGACGGTGCCGCTTTGCGAGACGATCGCGATCTCCCCCCGCCGGGTGATCAGGGGCCACGAAGCGCACACGCCGTGGTACGGGTAGTTCACGCCCTGGCAATTGGGCCCCACCACGCGGATGCCCGCCTCCTGCGCCGCCTTCGCCATCTCCGCCTGGAGCGTCGCCCCCGGCTCGCCGGACTCGGCGAACCCCCCCGTGATCACGATCGCCGACTTCACCTTCCGCGCCCCCAGTTCCCGCATCGTCCCGGGGACGAGCTTTGCGGGGATGATCACGACCGCGAGGTCGGTCCCCTCGGGGAGATCGGCGGCGGATTTGATGGAGGGGACGCCCAGGATCACCTCCCCCTTCGGGTTCACGGGGACGATCTCGCCGGCGTAGCCGGCCTCCTTGATGTTGCGGAAGATCTGGAACCCCATCTTGTCGGGGTTCGAGGATGCGCCGATCACGGCGATCCGGGAGGGACGAAACAGGGGAGACAGGGGAGAGGTCATCCGCGTGCTCCTTTCGGTCAGTAGACGAGGCGGGCGCGGATCGTGTTGGGGATCCGCCGGAGGTCCTCCACGATCCCGCGGTCGCACCCCTGCGCCACGTCGATCAGCGCGTACCCCAGGCGGCCGCGCGTCTCGAGCCGCTGCCCGGCGATGTTCACGCCGTTCCGCGCGAAGAGGTCGTTGATCTGCGCCAGCATCCCGGGGAGGTTCTCATGGACGTGGGCGAACCGGTGGCGCTGGGGAGTCGAGGAGGGGGACAGGACCGGAAAGTTCACGCTCGTGGACGTGCTCCCCGTCGCCAGGTATTCAAGAAGCTGCGCCGCCACGAATCCCCCGATCCCCTGCTGCGCCTCCTCGGTCGAGCCGCCGATGTGGGGGGTCAGGATCACGTTCGGGAGCCCCTGAAGCGGGGAGGAGAAGGGGTCCTTGTTGGACCGGGGCTCCTCCGGGAATACGTCCACCGCCGCGCCGCGGACCTTCCCGCCGCGAACGTTCCGCGCGAGCGCCTCCACGTCCATCACGAAGCCGCGGCTCAGGTTCAGGAAGATCACCCCGTCCTTCATCGCCGCGAATTCCCGCTCCCCGACGAGCCCCCGGTTTTCCTCCCGTCCGTCGACGTGGACGGTGACGATGTCCGAGACCCGGAGAAGTTCCTCAAGGGAGGATTTCCGTGCGTTCCCCAGCGAAAGCTTCTCCACGAGGTCGTGGTAGTACACCTCCATCCCCATCGCTTCCGCGAGGATGGAAAGCTGGGAGCCGATGTTCCCGTACCCGACGATCCCGAGCTTCTTCCCACGGATCTCGTGGAACCCTTCCGAGGTCTTCCCCCAGATCCCCCGGTGGAGGTCCGTGCTCCGGTCGAAGACGCCGCGCAGGAGCAGGATCATCTCGCCCAGGGCAAGTTCGACCACGCTGCGGGTGTTGCTGTAGGGGGCGTTGAAGACCGCCACCCCGCGCCGGCTGCACGCCTCGAGGTCGACCTGTTCCGTCCCGATGCAGAACGCGCCGATGGCCAGAAGGTCCGGTGCGCGCTCCAGAAGGTCGGCGGTAACACGGGTTTTCGAGCGGATGCCGAGAACGGAGATGTCCCCGATCTCCTGGGAGAGCACCTTCCGGGGAGGGCTGTGCGGCACCCTCTCCACGGCATGCCCGGCCGCCGCGAAGACCGCCCCCGCGTCGGGGTGGATGTTCTCCAGCAGGAGGATCTTCATCGCATTCCCCGGGGAGTCACGCCGGTGTCAGGATCGACAGACGGGGCAGGAGGGGGAACCCCCCTGTTCCGCCCGGCGGCGGTCCTCATCGTCCTGGTACTGCGGGACGTCGTGGCGGGGCATCCGGTCGTCCCCTTCCGCGAACGCCTTCGCTTTCCACTCCTGATCCTCCGACCAGCGGAACGGAAGGTCCTTCATGGAGCCCGGGGCCGTCATCGTCTCGAAGGACGAAAGCGCCTCGACGAGAATCCGGTGCTGCAGATCGGGGGCGTGCGGCTTGCCGGTCGTGTGCCCAAGGGGGAAGTCGAGGAACGCCGCGCGGGGGGGATTGACCGCCTCCGTGATGTCCCGCGCGCTCGTCATGCAGAGCGTCGGTATCCCGGCGGCCTCCGCGTGCCTTGCGACCAGTCCCACGGACTGGTGGCAGACGGGTCAAACGGGTACCAGCAGGACCGCGTCGACGCCGTCCTCGAGGAACCGGGCGGTCAGGCGCGGGGCCAGATCCTCGGTGACGCGGCGGGAGGAGTAGATCCCTCCCATGAACGTGTGGAAGCGGCTCGCCAGTCCCCGGAGGAACCCCTCCCTCACAAGGCGGCGCAGCGTGTCGATCGGGAAGACGACGTTCGGGTCCGTGCGCGCGTTGGAAAGGTCGTAGGCGAAGTGGGTTGCACGCAGTTCCTTTGTGTCGATGTCCGTCGGGATTTCGCGCAAGGAGGTGTCGTCCTTGTGGTGGAACGCCACCTGCCCGGCGGCGTAGATCCCCCCCGAGGCGGCCAAACCCAGCCGGCATTGGGAAAGGGGCTTGCGTAGCGGTGCCCACGGAGCGGTCTCCCGGTTGACCACCCAGTTGTACGCCTTGTATCCAAGCCGGGCGTAGTTGTCGTGGATCCTCGGAATGTAGTCGACGGGCCTCATGATTCCCTCCGTGCCCTGCATTCTACCGCAGAACCGGTCGTCACGAGGAGGGAGGGAAACGGCGGGAGGGCGCCCGGGCCAGCGAGCCCGGGCGCCCCGTGTGTCAGCGGGTCTACCTCGCGATGCCGGCGAAGATGTCGCCTTCCTCCATTCGGGCGGCGTGGATCTTCTCCGGCTTGACCAGGAAGACCGGCCGCTTCGTGGTGTACACCACCCGTTCCGCCGTGCTTCCGAGCAGCGTCCGGGCGAGGGCCGTCCCGCCGTGGGTGCTCATCACGATGCAGTCGACGTCCTCCCCGTGGGCGGTCGCGAGGATCTCGGCGTACGGCTCCCCGGAGGAGACCAGGACCCTGAATTTCACGGAGATCGCGGTGAGCCGTTTGGCGATATTCTGGAGATACGCCGTCGCCCGGGCCACAGCATCGGCGAGTGCCTTCGACTCCTCGATCTGTCCGGACTCCGGCGCTTTGGCGAGGGGCGGCGGGACGACCTTCAGGAGAAGCACTTCGGCGCCCGATCCCTCCGCCATCTTCTCAACCTGCTCTATCGCCCGTTCCGCCAGCGCGGAACCGTCCAGCGGCACCAGGATTTTCTTGAACATGTCGGGCCTCCTTTCGGTGGAAATCTTCCTTTCGGTTGACGGACCGACGGGACGGAGGAACGTATGAGCGATCCGCATGCCGGGGGTGCGGCAGAGATGGAGGGGGTCATCGGTGGAAGGGTCATGGCGCACCCCCGGCAAGGCGTCTCGCTGTATACAGTGTACAGTATGGCGCAGGGGCGTCAACCGGATATCGGGACGGGCCGCTTTCTGTAATTGCCCGATCCCACAAGATAATTGTAAACTATCTAAATGACCGGTAAATCCCGAGGTTCGAGGGAATTCCGCACGCTTGCACTTCTGACGGCCGCGCTGCTTGCCGTTTCCTGCGTTGCCTGCGGAAACGACTCGACGTCGGCACGCGCCGCGGCGCGCGCGAAGGCCCAGGAGCCTCGCCCGGTGCGCGTCGTAGCCGCCGCGGTCGGTCCTCTTCCGCGGACGGTGACCGTCACCGGGACGCTCGCCGCCGACGAAGAGGTCGTCGCGGGGTTCAAGGTCGCCGGCCGCGTGAGCGAAATAGCGGTCGACCTGGGCAGCCCGGTGCGGAAAGGGCAGATCCTCGCCCGCCTCGACCCGACGGATTTCCTTCTCCGCGTGGAGCAGGCCGAAGCCGCCCTCCGCCAGGTGCGCGCCGGGCTGGGGCTCCCCAGGGACGGTTCGGTCGGAAGCGTCGATCCCGAGAAGACCGCACTGGTGCGCGAGGCCCGGGCGGTGCTCGAGGAGGCGCGCCTGAGCCGGGATCGCACGGCGCTGCTCTGGGAAAAGAATTACATCGCCCGGTCCGAGGCCGACGCCTCCGTGTCCAGGCTCCTGGTCGCCGAGAGCCGCTACCAGGCCGCCCTGGAGGAGATCCGGAACCGCCAGGAGCTGCTTGCTGAGCGGGGTTCCAGCCTTGCGCTGGCCCGCCAGCAGCTGGCCGACGCGGTGCTGAGCGCGCCGATCGACGGGGCCGTCCGGGAGCGAAAGGCTTCGGTGGGCGAGTATCTCGCGGCCGGCGCTCCGGTGCTCGCCCTGGTCCGGGTCCACCCGCTCCGCCTTCGGGTGGCCGTTCCGGAGCGGGACGCATCCTCCGTGCGGGTCGGGCAGGCGGTCCGGGTCCTGCTGGAAGGGGACCCCACGGTGCACGCCGGTCGCGTGGCCCGCCTCAGTCCGTCCATCCAGGAGCAGAACCGCACGCTGATCGTCGAAGCCGAGGTGGCGAACCCGGACGGCAAGCTTCGCCCCGGCTCGTTCGCGCGCGCCGAGATCGTGGTCGAGGCCGACCGCACCGCCGTCATGGTTCCGGCGTCGACGGTGGTGACCTTCGCCGGCCTCGAGAAGGTGTTCGTCGTCAAGGACGGGAAGGCCGTGGAGCAGCGGATCCGGACCGGCCGCCGTTCCGGCGACCGGATCGAGATCCTCGAAGGGGTCGCCGCGGGCGAACCGGTCGTGACCGACCCCGGAAACCTCGTCGGCGGGACGCCTGTCACCGTGACCCGGTAGCCCGTTCTTGCAGAAGCTCGCCGAAATCTGCATCCGTCGCCCGGTCTTCGCGACGATGCTCATCCTTGCGCTGGTGGTCGTCGGAGGCACCAGCTACCTCCGTCTCGGCGTCGACCGGTTCCCCTCGGTCGACCTGCCCACCGTCTCGATCCGGACCCAGCTCCCCGGCGCCTCCGCGGAAGAGGTGGAAAGCGAGATCTCCAAGCGGATCGAGGAAGTGGTCAACACCGTCGAGGGGATCGACGAGCTGCGGTCGATCTCGGGGCCGGGCTCCTCCGTCGTGATCGTCACCTTCAACCTGAAAAGGGACATCGACACGGCGGCCCAGGACGTCCGGGATCGCGTCGCCACCATCCTCAAGGACCTTCCGAAGGACGCGACGCCGCCCCTGGTTTCGAAGTTCGACAACGACCAGCAGCCGGTACTTACGGTGGCCCTGGCCGGCGACCGTCCCCTCCGCGAGCTGACCGAGCTGGCGGACAAGGTGGTGAAGATCCGCCTCGAGCGGTCGGCGGGCGTGGGCGAGGTGCGGATCATCGGCGGATTGGAGCGCGCGGTCAACGTCTGGGTCGAGGCGGACCGGCTGGCCGCCTTCGGCATCCCCATCACGGATGTGCGCGACGCCATCGTCCGTCAGAATGCCGACGCGGCGGGGGGGAACGTGACCCTGGGAGCGCGGGAATCGACGCTCCGGACGATCGGCCGCCTGGCCGACCCTCGCGCCTTCGACGACCTGGTGGTCGCCACGATCGGCGGGGCGCCCGTCCGCATCCGGGACATCGGGCGCGTGGAGGACGGGACCCGGGAACAGCGCTCCACCGCACGATTGAACGGCGTTCCCACGGTGATCCTCGAGGTGCGGCGTCAGTCGGGGGCCAACACCGTCGCCGTCATCGAGGACGCCAAGCGCGGCCTCGCCACCGCCGCCACCGAGCTCCCCGCCGGGGTCGGCGTCACGGTGGTCCAGGACCAGTCCCGTTATATCTACTCCGCTCTGCACGAGATCAACACCCACCTGATCCTCGGGAGCATCCTGGCCTCCCTGGTCGTCTTCGCCTTCATGCGAAGCTGGCGGTCGACCGTGATCGCCGCGGTCGCCATCCCGGCGTCGGTGATCTCCACCTTCGGGATGATGTGGGTTCTCCACTTCACGCTGAACAGCGTGACGATGCTCGCCCTCGTCCTGATGGTCGGGATCGTGATCGACGACGCGATCGTCGTCCTGGAGAACATCTTCCGGTTCGTCGAGGAGAAGGGGATGCCGCCGTTCGAAGCCGCGCGGGCCGCCACGGCCGACATCGGGCTGGCGGTGATGGCGACGACCTTTTCGCTGGTGGTCATCTTCATCCCGGTGTCGTTCATGTCGAGCATCTCCGGCCGCTTCCTCTACCAGTTCGGCATCACCGCGGCCGTCGCGGTCCTCGTGAGCCTGCTCGTCTCCTTCACCCTGACCCCCATGATGAGCGCCCGGTTGCTGGGAGGCGACGCGGGGCGGACCCAGGGCGCGCCGAAGTCCCGGGGCGGTTTCTATCGGCGGCTCGACGCCGGATATGAGCGGTTGCTTTCTTTTTCCCTCCGCCACCGGGGGGCCGTGGCGCTGGTCTCGCTGGCCGTCATGCTTTCGGCCATCCCCCTGTACGGTATGATCCGCCTGGACTACCTCCCCGCGAACGCGGACGAGGGGGAGTTCGACGTGAGAGTGAGCGCCCCGCAGGGCACGAGCCTGGCCGGCATGGACGGGATCATGAACGACATCGTCGCCGAGGTCCGGACCGCTCCCGGAGTGCGGATGGTGCTCTCGACCGCGGGGGGAGGGTGGATCGGCGGGGTGAGCGAGGGGAGGGCGTACGTCCAGCTCGCTCCGCACGGGGAGCGCGTCTTCTCGCTCTCCCGGCTGCTGGCGAGCACCGCGGGGGGGAACCCCCTCACGGCGTTTCGCGGAAACCGCTCCCAGCTTGAAGTGATGCAGGAGGTGCGCCGGAGACTCCGCAAGTATCGCGATCTCCGCGTCTCGGTCCGGAACCCCACCGGATTCAACATCGGCGGCGGATCCTTCGATATCGACTTCGTCCTCAAGGGACCCGACCTCAAGGCGCTTTCGACGTACGCGGAGAGCCTGCGGG
>Ga0307376_10002454_pt1 | contig 18244 bp, 22 predicted proteins | sample TR2MG_FD_202536 | JGI IMG/M metagenome (GOLD analysis project Ga0307376, IMG submission 202536) | Soil microbial communities from Risofladan, Vaasa, Finland - TR-2 | ecosystem: Environmental > Terrestrial > Soil > Coastal area > Acid sulfate soil | place: Finland: Risofladan, Vaasa | collected...
CCCGATGCCCCGTTCCTGAAGTCCGTCCTCAACGGGGAGCTTGCCTTCGATTACATCGAGGGCTGGGCCGAGGATCAGGACAAGGAGTTGATCGAGGTGGGGCGGAAGTCATCTCTTCCCCGCAGGCCCAACTTGGGCAAGCTCGATGAGCTGTGCCAGCAGATCATCTGGACGGTCGAAAAGGCTGTTTGACTCTGCCCGCTTCGGGGTAGGATAAAAGACCTCGAAGAAAGGGTAGAGGAAACATGGCACGTCAATTTACGCTTTACTGGTCTAGCCTCGATAAGTTTGAGAAATGTGCCCAGAATTTCTTGTGGTCGAAAGGCTGGGGTGTCATCGACGTGGGCGGGGGCCCTGGCAGGAAGAAGCCGAAGCCCTACCAGAAGTCGGCTCACCACGCCATCATGGGTATCGTCATCCAGGCGGTTATAGAGCGATTCTACAACGACGAGCTGTGGAAGCTCTTGACCAAGACTCAGCTCCGGGAGCGTCTGCTCGACATGTGCGAGCAGAATTTCAAGTTGGAGATGGCTCGGAACTACGTGGATGGCCGGATGGCCCCGTCCCGCGATGAGATGCTCCAGACCATCAAGGATGGCGTGATGGGCTACATGCGGACGCTCAAGGCCCAGCGTCTCCTCGGTCCCTACTCGAAGGCCGAGTTGGACATGGTGGCCTACGTCAACCAGTACACGCCCATCGGTGGTCGGGCTGACCTCATCCTGAAACGAGAGGACACCGGAATCAGCATCATCGACGGCAAGAACTCCCGGCGCTACAAGAATCCGAAGACCGGTGGGTTCATGACCTACACCGACCCAGACCAGCTTCGGTGGTATGCCCTCTGCTTCTATCTTTGCTACCAGAAGATGCCTGATCGTCTGGGGTTCTGTTACTACCGCTATCCTGCTGGGGATCCTGCCCTGGATGTGGACGGCAAGCCCGTGCTGGATGAGGATGGGAACGAGACCCTGGAGCCAGGGGTTGAGTGGGTCGAATATACCAAGGAAGACTTGAAGGGTTTGGGGCAGCGGGCTGTGGATGCTCGTAAGGCGATGGACAAGGAGAAGTTCGATGCCAACCCGTCGCCCCAGGGGTGTCGGTTCTGTGACTACGATAGCGTCTGTCCCGAAAGGCAGGCCCAGAAGGACAAGAATCGCCGCAAGCCCCGGAACACTGACGACATGCTCGATGGGGTGCAGGGGTTCCAGCTCCTCAGTTTCGGCGGGGGTTCAACTCCAGAGGGTTAGAGTAGTATGGGAGAGTCCTTCTGGAGGTCACGATGGCAGACGACAGACGAGAACAACTGGATGCCCTTCTGAACCGAAGGGATACCCTCCGAGAAAATGTCAGCAATGTGAAGGGCCGGTTGACGGCTGCCCGCGATTCTCTCACTGAGATCGAGGGTGAATGCAAGAAGCGCAAGGTGGCTCCCGATCAGTTGGACGGGGCCATTGCCCAGCTTGAAGAGAGATTCGATCAGGAGGTTGGAACCTTAACACAACGCATCGAAACGGCGGAGTCGTCGGTGCAGCCTTTTCTGGAGGAAGTATGAAAATTCAGGTGGCGAAGCAGGACTTGGAGGCGGCTGTCAACGTCGTGTCTCCGTGCGTGGCAGGCAAGGGGAGCGTCATCTCGGCGCACTATCTGTTCCGGCGTGACCCGGCGGACAGGACCAAGGCTCAGGTGCTCTCCCATTCGGTACGCATCTCGGCGTTGTGTCCGTTGACCGCCGTGGTCGAGGAATCCGAGTTCGATGCCTTCACCGTTGAGGGGTGGCGGCTCAAGATGTGGCTGGATACGCTGCCGGACGCGGCCCTGGAGTTCGAGTTCGACGGGTCAGTGGTCGAGGTCTTCTGTCCTGGCAAGGGCAAGCAGAAGTTCCAGTCGCTCGACCCGTCCAAGTACCCCTACTGGGACAAGGGGCTCGCGGATGCCGAGGAGACGGCCACGCTGTCCGCTGAGCGGCTGCATCGGGCCCTGGACTACACCCACAACTTCACCTCGGACAACGAGAGCCGCGAGCCTCACCTGTGCGTGTGTGAGGCCAAGGACGGGATCCTGGCTGCCACGAACAAGCGCACGGCGACCATGGTGACCGTCGCGGGGCTGAAGAAGTCCCTGATGCGGATCCACACCAAGGACGTGCCGGCCATCCTGTCCTTCCTCGCCACCATCGAGGGTGATGTGGAGGTGCTGGAGCACGAGCGCCGGGTGTTCTTCCGCCGGGTGGACGGGGCCGTCTTCGAGGAGACCCGTTTCGACGCCAACTTCCCGTCCTTCTCCCGTCCCCCGGACGACAGCCCGCACTGGTGGGTGCTCAGGACCGAGGACATCAGGGGCGCGATCCCGTTTCTCGTGTCCGGGGCTTCCAAGGAGGACGACCGCCTCCGTCTTTCCCGCCCCGATGACGGGAGCGCTGAGCCGCCCATCATCCTCTCCATGATGACCGCCACGGGAGGCACCGCCACGCAGGAAGTGGAATGCCTGGAGTCGGGTATGGAGGATGGGGCCGAGGAGATCCCCCCCGAGGGATTCGTTCTGGCCCATCCTAACCTGTCCAAGATGCTCCAGTTCGTGGACTCGGACACTGTCAAGGTCGCGCTGAGCCGCCGCCTGAAGTCCGGCTACATGCGCTTCGTGGATCACTTCTTCAAGAACGACGACGGCAGCGGCGGCGACGAGTACCTGACCGTCCTGGCATGGCTCCGGTGACGCGGTGCAGGATATCCCCACAGTAACCGTTCTGCGGTCACGGCTGGATCGTGCCCTCGGACTCCGGGATGGGGTTGTATCTCGACTGAAGACCGTCGAGGACGACATCGACCGGCTGGAGAACGAGGAGGCGCTGCTCGACTTGGTTGCTGGGCTGCTCCGTCAGCTCATTGACCAGGAAGTCACGGTCGGTGTCGAGGCCGTCGAGAAGCTCCAGACCGAGGGGCTTCAGAGCGTTTTCGATGACCAAGACCTGAGCGTCAAGGCCAATGTCGAGGTTCAGCGGGGCAAGGTCTCGGTGGACCTGCTGACGGCCCAGAAGCACCCTGGCGGGATCGAGGTCGAGGGCTTGAGCAACGACGCCTTCGGGGGTGCTGTGGCTACCGTCCAGTCCATCCTGCTGCGGGTGATCATCATCCTGCGACGTGGGCTCCGGCCAGTACTCTTGCTGGACGAATCCCTTCCGGCCTTCGATGGCAACTACGTGGCCAATATGGGCCGATTCCTATCCATCCTGTGCGAGAGGTTGGGGTTGGACATCTTGTTGGTAACCCATAACCCGGCCCTGGTGGAAGCTGCTGATAGAGCCTACCGTATCGTTAAAAAGAACGGTGCGGCCACGTTTGAGGTGGTGAGATGACTGGAGATCCTTTCGGGGGTCAGAAGGCCCTCGACATCGATGAGCTTCTGGGTCTGAACGACGACGAGGAAGAAGACGAGGACGAGCTGTTCCCCAGGAGTGACTATCCTCACAGCGATCTGGGGGGCGTCCTTCCGGCACCGCGTCTTGGCATGACCCACTCGGACTCCATCCGACAGGTGGTGATGTGCCTGGAGGGTGACGGGGGGGAGTGTCCATGTTGTGGCCAGACCATCAAGGTCTATCGTCGGAAGCTCAACGCCAACATGGCCCGGTTCCTCATCCGGCTCGTCCGGCAGTTCAAGGAAACCCAGGACTGGGTGAAGTACACTGACATCCGCTCCGAGGGTGAGGGGCGTGACTATCCCTACATTACCAAGTGGGAGCTGGCCATCACGGCTCCGGTCACCAGCTCGGGGGACAAGAAGGATTCCGGCTTCTGGAAGCCGACCGAGAAGGGAATCAAGTTCGTCCAGAGGCTCCTGAAGGTTCCTTCGCACGTCTACCTCTACGACAACAAGGTCATCGGCTGGGAACAACGCCCCGTTGATATCCAGGACTCGCTGGGTTCCAAATGGAGCTGGCAGGAGTTGATGCAAGGTGCGTGATGACACAGCCATCCGCCGCAAGTTCAACCAGGTCTGCTTTCGACACCTGAAGAAGCTCCTGCGGGCCAACTTCCGCAGGCAACCACACACCTGTCAGTTCAATAGGATGGTGTCGGTGGGAGGGGATCCAAGCCATCAGGTGGGGGTGTGTTCCCACTCCGAGGTGGAGGGAAAGCCTCTCTGCGATATTCGGGTTGAGGGCTGTGCTGACAATGCTCGGGATTGTCCTCTTTGGGTTGCACGACAGGATAAGACCCGCATCAAGAAAGCCTTTTATGATCTGGTGGAATCGAAGGACCGTGGTAGAATTGCTTCGGAGTATCCTGACGTGGCGGCGTTGCTGTGGGTGATGGATGACCCTGATCTGTCGCAGGACTTCAATGAGATCGATTTGGCCATCGATCAGATACCTGACGAGGAGTTCTGGCAGTGAGTAATCTCCTACAAGTCGTCCGGGTGAACCCCAAGGCTGCGGGGAAAAAGGGCAACATGCCCCTCATCATGGAGTTCCAGGTCCACCCAGATACCGCCCCCTACCTGGTGACATCCACCAAGGGCCTCTTGTGGATTGACGCTCCCCACCCTGGCCCGGCAGAGAACGTGTCCATCGTCAAGGCAGCCGTGAGGGAGATCGAGGCTCCGGGTGACCTGTTCTGGGCCATGGTGCTCTCGGTCATCCAGCGTGGGAGGCGGGATTCGTGGGGAAATGTCCACCCCTTTACCAAGGAGGGCGTTCTCGCGGCGGCGACACACCTGGAGGATTACGACTTGGGTGACCTGGAGATCCTGGCTCCTCGGGTCAGGGTCAACAGCAAAGATGACAAGGGCAACGTCATCGAGAACAAGGACGGTATTTACAAGCGCCCGGGGTGGCTCCATCCTGAGAAGCTCGGGTATCCGGTGCGTCCTTCGTCCTGGGTACCGGACGACTGTGTAGTGGTCTTGCCTCGTGACCGGGAGTTCGTGGGTCTGCTGAGTCATCTCGGGCCTCGAACAGTCGCCGCAGCGGCCCACAATCCGAGTCGCAGCATCGCTGTGGCGTGGGACGGGGATGAACTGGCTGGGTGACATTCTGGAGTCCTGCACGTTGACCGAGGACGTGGAGGGTTATCTCCTGAGTCGGGGTGCTCCCCCCGAGTTCATCGCATCGGAAGACATCGTGACCTGGCAGACCACCAAGGAGCCTGTCCCTGACAAGGTGTTCCGACATCGCTACGGACCTCACGGTGAGGGGTTGGACGGATGGCTCATCTGTCCCGTGTACTCGCCCAGGGGCCGCGTTATCGGATTCGAGGGCCGACACACCGACATCAAGAAGATCACCGACTACAGGCTGGCTGAGGCTGCCTGGAACCCATTCTGGCTTGGGCTTCGGATGGCGATGCCCAAGCTCTGGGCCGGTGGCGACGTGTGGGTCACTGAGGGGTTATTCGATCTGTGCCCGATGCAGTGGGTCGTGCCCGAAGGTGACGCCGTGGTGGCGTCGGTACGGGCGAAGCTCTCCCGCTGGCATGTGGAGCATCTTCGGCGCTTCTGCAAGGGTCGAGTCTACATGGTCTATGATCGGGACGATGCCGGGCGCAAAGGTGTCCACGGCTATACAGACACGACAGGAAAAAGGAAATGGGGGGCACTAGACGCCCTCAAGAGGGTAGGGTTAACATGTCAGGAAGTACCGTACTCTGGCGGCTCTGACCCTGGAGAGATTTGGGATCGTGGGGGCGTCAACGCCCTTCGGTCCGCTTTTTTACTGTAGGAGGCGAGACATGGGACAACCGTACAAGGCAGGAGAGGATATCCACAACACGATGAAGGATCTGGTGGCGAAGTTCCACCCGCATCTTGCAGTCATCACGGAAGAGATCGCCATCCTCTTCAAGGAGAAGGCCACGCAGGTCGGTGATGCCGTCGTCGCCGGGAAGACGGCCAAGGCTCCGCCCCTGCTGTCTATCCTCTCCGAGCGGGAGTGGAAGTTCATCATCACCCTGGCCGAGGACGAGTGGCAGGGGATGACGGACAAGCAGCGGATGGCCCTCATCGACCACCACCTCTGTGCCTGTGGTGCCGAGGAGCAGGAGAAGGACGGGGATATGAAGTACTACGTCCGTCTCCCCGACGTGTCCTTCTTCAAGGAGGAAGTCGAGCGCCACGGCTACTGGCGCACGAGCGGAGCGGCCCCCGAGAAGAACCACATCCAGGAGTTGTTCGGGGACTAGGAGGCCTGATACACCCCCTGTCCGGGTAGAAGAAGAAAGAACTTTCAGGGGGCAGCATGAGCCTCGATATCAAGTACCGCCCCACCGTATTCGATGATGTTCTCGGGCAGGCGTCCGCGATCAGAGTCTTGCGGAGCTTCGTCCACACGGGTACTGGTCGCAGGCAGTCCTACCTGTTCGCCGGGCCCTATGGTTCCGGCAAGACCACGCTGGGCCGCATCCTGGCCCGTGCCCTGCTCTGTGAGAACCCGACCGATCAGGGCGACCCCTGTGACAAGTGCGAGTCCTGCACGTCCATGCTGGATCGTGGCACGTCCATGGACTTCATCGAGGTGGATGCAGCGACCAACTCGGGCAAGGCCGAGATTCAGAAGATCGTGGAGGAGATTGAGTACGCTACCTTCTCCGGACGCAAACAAATCTACCTGTTCGATGAGTCCCACCAGTTGAGCCGGGACGCCCTCGACGCGATGCTCAAGCCCCTTGAAGAGAACAGCCCTGACTCGGACGACAAGAAGCTGGTCTGTATCTTCTGCACGACCGAGCCGGAGAAGATGAGGGCGACGATTCTATCGCGTTGTGCCCCGGCTTTTGTCATCCAGGCGGTACCGCCGGACGAGATTGCCAAGCGTCTGATCTACATCTGCGACAAGGAGGGCATCAAGCACGAGGAGGGGATGCTCCAGCTCATCGCGGAGATCACTGAGTGCCACATCAGAGACGCGCTCAAGGCCATTGAAGGCGTGTCGATGCTCGGGACTATCAATAAGGAGAACGTCACCTCCTACCTGCACCTTGACCTGAACGATGTCTACCTGGACATCCTTGAGGCATTGGGGCGGGACATCAAGACCGTGATGACTTCGGCCAAGGGCCTCATGCAGCGTACATCGCCGCTCACTTGCTACACGACCATGGCCAAGACTGCCATGCTCATCTACCAGGTGGGTCTCGGCGCAGCGAATCCTGACGCCTACTGGGATGCTGACCGCCTGAAGTCCCTCTACGCTCAGCATGGGCCCAACTTGCTGGGGTTCGCAGCCCGGCTGGCTAGCCGCCCAGGACGCCCTACGGAGTCCATGCTGCTCTGTGATCTGGGGCATTTGCATCATGTTGGCGGATCAGTTGTCGGCACGCAGCCCGAGATGGTTGTTGTCAGAACTGAAACTCCCCCCGAGAAATCGGAGGTCGTCCAAGACCCGGACCTTGTTGAAAAAACTTCTGCGAAAGTTTCGTCTGACGTTGGTAAACTATCCAAGACCTCAACAGTATTGGAGGGTGAGGTCCAGGTTGATACTAGAGCAGTGCTTCGTCCCGGAACTTCGGTCCATCAAACTTTGAATGATGGCCCGAAAGTTTCCCCGGACAATCTAGGCCCTGCCGAGTTTTGCAGGCTTCTTGCGCTACGGGTTGCAGAACTGGATGGGTCTACCTGTGGATCGTCGGGACGAGACAACTTGGATCGCAATAGAACTCTCCCGCTTGGGTGAAGCTAAAGTTGAGGAGGGTATCCTAGAGGATATCCTCCGCAATGACCTCGGAAGCTCCGATTTCCCCCTCCCCCCCGAGTTCCAGATATTCATCCCAGCCGTCACCTACACCAAGGGCAAGCGCAAGTTCACCGTGCAGCTCATGGAGGGCTACGCCTTCGTGGCCACGGGGCTGCCTGATACCACCTACTTTGACTTGGAACGCAAGCCCTACGTCAACCAGGTGATGTCTTCTCTGGCAGGCCCTCACAAGATGCGTGTCTTGAGCACTATCCCGAACAAGAGAATCGAGGAACTGCGGAAGAAATTCCAAGAGCTGATTACCTCCGACATCGAGCTGTACGAGGTTGTCCGGGTGGTGGACGGTACTTATAGGGCCCTGGGTGGTCGGGTCCTGGGAAAAGATGGGGACTACGCATTCGTGGAGATCACTCTCCGGTCGTTGCGGGTCATCGCTACTGTCCCACTGGTGTTTCTGGAGACGGTCTCGGATGAGGAGTGACAAATCCAGGCGTGGCGGGTATAATGCGCGTTAGTCAGAGCTTCTCGCGCTAGAATTTGTATCCTTTGAGGAGGCGCGGGATATGGTATCTTGGTCTGGTCATCACACGATTGACCCTGCCGAAATGGAGTCACGGTTTTCCAACGAGAACTCGATGGCCTACATGGATTCCATCTTCACCGAACCCTCGGATGAAGATGTTCATCGGATAGAGCAGATTCAGGAGATCCTCCAGTTGCTCCCTGACCGGGAGGCGGACTTCGTGGATCTGTACTACTTCAAGCGCCTTCGGCAGACGGACATCGCCAGTATCTTCGGGGTGAGTCAGCCCACCGTTTGCTATCGGCTGATGAGGGCCGCTGACCGGATTCGATTCCTCCTCAACCTCCCCGAAATCAACAAGAACAAGCTCGAAAAAGACCTTTCAGGGTTCCTCTCTGACCCGCTCGATGTCCAGATCATGCTCCTGATGTGGAAGACCACCTGCCAGAGCGAGGTGGCCAAGCAGCTTGGGGTCAGTCAGGGACTCGTCAGGCACCGATTTCTCCGGTCTGTGAAGCGGATGGGAGGCAACCCCAAGTTCTCCAAATATGTGGATCTATTCAAGTATGTCGCTGGGAACCTCAATATCTTGCGTGAGGTGCAGCGTCCTTGTGGCGGAGAAGCAGTGGCCCACCGAATCTCCTAGACCCTCCCCTGTCGATAATCCCCCTATCAGTCCACAGTGGTAGAGCTTTAGGAGAGGGCCATGACGGACTCAAGACCGAAAAAACGTGTCGTGATGGCGAAGAGGGTTGCCCGTCGTTGGGTGGGCAAGTTCTCGTCACCGGAGTATCGATTCCAGGTCTTGTATGGAGCTAAGGAGATCAAGAATCTCCCGAACCTCCTGCGGTCTTTCCGGGACGGCAAGGTAGCAATGGCCGAGGTGGACTCCCTCCCTGATCTCGGGGTCAAGGAGAGCTTCGATGCCGTGGAGGTCTGGTCTCGTGACCGTGAGGCGCTGGTGAAGCTGGCCATGTGGTTCGAGAAGCGGGGCTTCGAGACAACGGGAGTCTGGTGATGAGCCTTCGGAAAGAGTTGATCAAGCTGGCTCATGGGCGGCCCGAGTTGCGGAAGCATCTGGTGCCCCTGTTGAAGCAGACCAAGACTGCCGGGACATTCAAGTATGAGGGGAACACGGCTCTGGATATGGCCTATGCCATGGATGATCTGCTGGCAGACATCAAACGGAAGCTCCCTGTTGGATCAATAAGAGCCGAGGCAGCGGAAGTCACGAAAGCTCTCCGCAAGTTAGAGAATGCTGTCAAGAAGGCCGAGAAGTCAAAGGCCAAGACCGCCCGAGCAGACAAGTCCTGGGATGACTACGACCGCAGCGCACCCAAGACACCGTGGGGGCCTGCCCAGGATGCCTATGTCATCGACCGTGGGGTGGCCTGGTACTCGACGGCAGGGCATGGGGGCATGAAGGTCGCCCGTGGGGTCGCCCAGAAGATGCTCTCGGACGCGGCCCGCAAGATGGGTGATCTGTGGGGCGGGGCCTACTGGTACGAGGAGGATGTGGGCTGGGCTATTCCTTGCTACGAGGTCCCTAAGTGGGATGCCCTCCTGACGAGGAAGTTGGGGGGGTCTATCCACACCAAGGACATGCTGGGAAAGATCATTGAGAGGAACTACCCGAAGTACTTCAAGCTCCTCGAAGAAGACTTTGCGATGCCCGCTCCTCTGAAGCCTGGGGACACGGTGGAGTTCAAGATCAACATCCCCTTCAGTGGGGGCATTACCTTCAAGCCCGGACAGCAGGTGACCGTGCGGAAGGTTGACCGGAGTAACTTCATCTTCCAGGCGGGAGGGGGACTCTATCGGCTGAAACTTCGCTACTACGAAGATGGGGATGTGGTGAAGGTCTGACATGACGCTCATCCGCCAGCAGTCGGTCTTCACCTACCAGTCCTCATCGGGCGGGGTGGCCTACTACTTCGACATCGTGGTGGACGCCCAGGGCCTCATCTCGGTGCGGAACATTCGGTCGTCTTCCGGGTCGATGGACTGTGCCACCAGCATCCCTGACTTCGTTCTCACCGACATCGAGCGGGCCAAGTACATCGTCCAGCAGCAGGTAGCCGAGACAGCCGTGCAGAACGGCATCGTGGTCTTCACGGGCCAGGTCGAGCAGACGGTGATGATCCCGGTGGGCATCTTGAACAACACCAACTATCGGGTGGCCTACTCGGTATCGGACGCCACCGTTCTCAAGACCGAGGACAAGACTCTCACCAGCTTCAAGATCGTCGCTCCCTGTGCCTATGGGTCTCCCACCACGCCGATGAACGTCGATTACGTTGTCCTCGTATCGACCCAGCAGGCGAGCACCACGAGCGGGTTCCTGACGTTCCAGGACTTTGACATCGGCCAGAAGACGGTGACGTTCGCCACACCGTTCACCACGGCGGACTACCGGGTGATTCTGACCCCGGACGACTTCTTCGTGGCCCGCGTCATCAACAAGACCAAAACCGGATTCACGGTGGAGCTTGGATACACCCTGGTGACGGGTGATACCGCTGAAGTCGGCTTCGACGTGTTCGTGTAGGGAGGGCAGGATGGGACTTCGTGGAGACCTGATCAAGCTGGCCCACGCCCAGCCCGAGCTTCGGTCTCATCTGGTGCCCCTGCTCAAGCAGGGGGCCAAGACACTGAAGTCGGTTAAGTCCAAAGACATCGGGGAGGCGTATGACAAGCTCAATCCCGATGAGGTGAAGCGTGAGAAGGACTGGGTCGAGAAGAACGGTTTCCCAGCCGCTAAGGTAAAGGAACTGCGACAAGAGCGGGATGATACCCTATGGCGCAAGGCCGAGAAGATCATCAAGACTGTGAAGGATGATGATGAGGTGGCTTTCAAGAAGGAAGCGAGTTTGTCGAAGACCAACTTCTACGGCAAGGTGACCAGGGCTTTGATGGCTGCTGTGGGCATCAAGAAGGCCAAGAACTTGGCCGATCTGTTTCAGCAGATGAATACCCATCTGTGAGGTAGCTGATGGCGCAAGATCCACTCCTGGTTGACCAGCTCCAGATTGACCCCGGCGCGGTTGCGGGTGGGACTCGGCTCATCAAGGCCGCCGCAGACGGTTCCCTTCAGTTCACTGATGCCATCGTCACCGGGGGCATCACCCTGGCACAGCTCGCTGGCCTGCGATCCATCGGCAATCTCCTCGTCGTCGGCAAGAGCGGTGCAGGGGCCGAGTACACGACCGTCCAGGCTGCCCTGGACGCCATTCCGGCCACGTCGAGCCTCCTGAACCCCTACTTCGTTCTGGTCGGCCCTGGCCGCTACAAGGAGACACTCAACCTGGTTCGGGATGGTGTCCATCTCATCGGATTCGGGGCCACCCTGGCTTCGCTGGCCGAGGACACTCCGAACGGGCCCGGTGCGTATCACACGCTGGTCATCCAGGAGGCGCTGGGGACGGTTCCGAAGTACATCACGATGTCCGGTTTCCGCGTCACCAATGCCCACGACGCCTATGCTGCCGTCAGAATCGACGGTGGGGCTGGCTCCGAGGTCGGTGAGAACCTCATCGCCTTGCGGGAGTGTGACCTCCTGAACTCTGGTGCGGGGAGTCCGGTGCGGGCCACTTCGGTCAACAACGTCATCATTCAGGGTGGCAGTATGGCCGAGAGCAACGTGCTGTCTCTGGTCATGGCCGAGATGTGCGCCAGCTTCGTCATGTCCGGTGTGGATGGGATTCCGAACGTCCAACTCGACTACGACGGTGGTGACGTGCCTTCCATCGCGACATCCGACTACCAGCTTGCAGGATGCCCGAACCTGGGTCGGGGCAGCCTGGCTCCTCCTGTGAACTCGACTCTGAACACGACTGGCAAGCTGTCCATTGTGGGATGCTCTGGAGGTGCGAACCTCCGCCTGGCGGGTGACCGTTCGGTGGTTATCCGGGGATCCGAGGTCGGCAACATCACGTTGCTCGACTCCGTGGCTCTGTCCATTTCGGGATCGAAGAAGGGCACCATCACTTCGGGGGGTACTGCCTCTCTGTCCGAGCCGGTTCAGCGAGGCAGCGTGGCTTTTGCGGCGGACCTGTCCAAGTCTGTGGCCTTCGTGACCCCTCAGCCCGACGCCAGCTACACGGTTGGTATCGAGACTGACGCGGGGCCGACGACGAGTTGGGCTATCACAGGTAAGACCGCTGCGGGATTCACCATCGTGTTCACAGCCCCCCAGGCGATGAACGTCGAGTGGACCATCCATCGGGTCCTCGGCGGAGCAACGAACTAATGGGAGCGAACAATGAGTGATCAGGGATTTTGGGACGACATGAGCGGTGCTTTCGTGGTCGAGTCGGCCATTGACCAGCACCTTCAGGGCAAGACCCTTGACGGACACCAGAATCGCTCGATGCAGGATTTGACCGATAAGTATCGGGCTGCCAACGCACTTCGGCTTCCGGTTGATGCTGGGACGCGAGTGAGCTTCATTGCCAACCTGGGGTCGGTGCTGTCCTACAGTGACATCCCCGGCGACGGGATGGAAGGCACCGTGGTCACCGTCAAGACGGGCGCAGGACACACCACATCTCTCGATGAGCGGGTGTTCGTCCAGTGGGATGACGGCAAGTTCAGGCCCATCCTGGCCGAACACCTCCGTCCGGCCAAGTCCTCGGCCAAGCAGGCGGCGAATGTCCGGATGGTTGTGTCCGACCTGGGTGATCTCTCGGGGTTCTTCATGGCCGGGGCCCGTGAGGATGAGCTTATCCACAAGAGCACTCAAGACCTGTGGGCGTTCAAGCAGGATGGTGAGCAGTACGTCATCGAGCGTCTGTTCGATGATACCGGGACGCCCCTGAAGGTGTGAGATGAAGTGGCTCCCATACAAAGGTCGCCCTCTGCGTTTGACCCCCAAGGAGCTGGCCCGTGGGGATGAGGGTTGGACTATCGTAGTTCGGCCCCAGTCTTCGGGCAAGATCATGGTGGCCGCAATCAATGTGGATACGGGTCTGCCCTTTGGCCCCAAGGTGCCGTTCGTTGATGACCAGAGTGAAATTCAAGAAGCTGTCCGAGAGGAGCTTCGGATGCTCTCCAAGATGGGGCTGGGTGGAAACATGGCCGATGCGAGCAGAATGAGACTGGCGAGTGTGGGTGTGGACATCTTCCGGCAGTCGGTGGACCCTCGGAAGTTCGTGAAGATCACGTCGAAGCTCAAGAAGGCCGGGGATCAACAGTCCTACGACCTGATGCGTGACATCCAGCGCCACTTCATGAACAAGTTCGACATGGACAGCGGGGAGGAGGGGGCCTGGTATCGGCTGCTCAACATGGTTCGTGACGGCGGACAGTGGGACGAATCGCTCCTGCGGAACAACATATTCAAGATCGCCAACTCCCTCAAGATGAAGCTCCCGAGCGCGATGTTCGCGTCTGACCTGTCCGACCAGTGGGGCCCCACGATTCCCCGATGAATGTTGCCGCCCAGCAGGTCGCTGACCGCTACCAGGTCCGCCTCGCTGTGCGCGAGGTTTGTGCCTCCAAGACCTTTAAGCGTCGGACAGCGGCCCTCAATGACCTGACCCCTGAAGTCCTCGAAGCATTCGGGACGGCGTTCTACTTGCCGACCCACCAGAATCGAGTGGCCTTCGGGGGTCTCGTCCGCAAGCTGAAGAAGCTCGTGGACCTGTTCAAGAAGGTGCCCAAGGTCTGGGATCGCATCAAGGACTTCCTCGGTATCAAGGGCATCACGGACATCCCGAAGAAGATCAAGGAGTGGGCGAAGAAGGGAAAGCAAGCCATCATCAAGGCCTTTCGGGAACTGGCCCACACATTCCCGTTTTCCCTCTACTTTGTGCCCCAGAACAAGATGCCTGGTCTGACAGACATGCTGAATCGCATCTCGGGAAACGCCCCCTGGATGGCCAAGGCACTCGCTGGGGCTAAGAGCTTCGTGAAGCCCCTGGATGACCTTGTAGAAAAATCTAAGGTGCTCCGAGGGCTCCGGCGGCCCATCGTGGCTGCCATCTTCATCTGGATCTGGTTCAACGTCGCGGAGCTGTCCTGGGACGTGGAGGGTCTCATCCAGGGATTCACGGGTGGGATGTCTTTCGGGGAACTGCTGTCCACCCTCCCGGAGTCTGGCATCGGACTGCTTGCTGCGATGGCAGGACTAGGGTATGGGGCCCTGCCCATCACCCTCATTGGCAGACTCATTTTCTTGGCTGCCAAGAAGTTCATCGGGTGGTCGAAGGGGAACATTCTCATTTTCTGGCAGAAGATGGGTGTTGACCAACCGGACGAGGTGATTCCAGTTTTCGGGTAGGTGGGTCTGGTATTCAGTTAATAGCCCAGGTTCAGTAGGAGAAGTGTGGAGGCACGAATGGCGACCTCAGCCCGGAGAGTAGCGGCCAAATATACGACACGCCGCGTCAAAACGGCTGGTGAAGTCCGATTCATCAAGGACCGTGGCGGTGACAAAAACGAGTGGGGGTGGGGATCCCCCGGCCCGTCAGAGCGTGAAATCCTTGCGGATTTCGAGTTCCAGCCTGGGAAGCTCAAGCCTCTTGCCTCGACATTGCGTTCGGCTCTATCCGCTCTGGGTTTCGCTCAGAGTGCCTACACCGCATTCACCAAGATCAAGTCCGCCACCATCAGCCCAGACGGGAACCTCGGAGGAAAGGGCTACATCCAGAAGATTTCGGACATGCGCCGCCAGATGATGAATGTTTCCGAAGCCCTGTCCGCCTTCACCGACACCCTCTACGATGAGATTCACGCACCTCACTGGAACCCTGCCATCGAGGAGCAAAGTCCCCGTGAGCGTGAGGAAGTCGTCAATATCATGGATGATGTGGACGACATCAGGGAGAACCCCGAGGAGTGGGCCGAGGAAGAAGAAGCCGAGATGGACGGTGGGGCTGCTGGGAAGCAGGCTTTCCGGCGCAAGACGGCTTCCGCCAGGTCTGACATCGTTGACCGGATGGTGGCCAAGCTGGATAAGTGGAGGCTGAACTCACCCTTCTTGGACTCGGGAGAGTCCGGGCGTTACCGCTACATCCTGTTCTCGAAGCCTGCTGTGCTGGACGGTGAGATCAAGGTTTTCGGCCCGAAATTCATCCAGGTCAAGTATCAGACCGGCATCAGGGATCTCCCTCAACGCGATAGCCGGGTATTCTCATCTGAGCGGGACGCACTGAAATTCATCGAGCAGGCGTTCGTGAAGTTCGATGCTGATGCGGCCCTGGCAGTCCCGGCCCGGAGTCGGAATGCTGCTGCGAGAGTGGCCTTCCGGTATCTCCAGAGGAGTGCATCGTGACCAAGAAGCAGACCAATGATTGGACTGACCACCTCGGGGACTCATCTCTCCCCGCAGATGACTTTACCTTCACGGACGGCTCGAACTACGGGTTGGACGGCTTTGACTTCGTGACTCCGGCCAATGAGGGTGTCGAGCAGGCAGCGCGGCTCCCCGAGGCCAGGGGAATCTCTGGGCTCCCGGACGGCATTGTCACGGGGGACAACGAGGATTGCGACGAGGATTTCTTCATGGAGGAGGCGTCAGAGGGTGGGGAGGGGCTTTACCTGGCTGGTGTTCTCGATGATGGCGCGATGCCGGATACGGAGAATGACCACGCGGGGACTCTTCTGGGAAGCATGTTCTCCGAGGAGGAAGGTGCGCTTCCGCTGACCGCAGCGCAGAAGCAGGCCGCATCACTGGCAGACCTGAAGTGGATCGATCCGACCCAGGAGCAAGACCCTGACCGGCTGCCCAAGGATCTGCTCCCCGACCGGCCCCCACTGGACAGCTCCCCCGAGCTGGAGGAAGCCTGGGGCGTGGACCGGCGCACGGACGGCATCTCCATCATCCCGAACGTCACCGACCTTGAGGTCGCTCTTTACGACCAGTCCATCAAGGAGGGCCCCGAGTCGGGTCTGCCACAGCCCAGTGCCAAGACAGCCCAGGAGGTCAAGGACTCGATTCTGTGGGCCATCCGGCAGTCGCACTACGGCACCGACTTGACGGCCATCAAGCGTGGACTCATCCAGCAGCTCGGCCACGATGCCCGGAGAACCGTCAAGGCGATGGAGATCATCGAGCAGGAGCATGGTCTGGTGGGCAACGTGTTTGTCCGGGCCAATGCCTTCCCTGGCCTCAAGAACGGTAAGTGGGCCAAGGAGCTGAGGAAGATCGCCAAGACTGCTCACTACGTCATCACCGACGACAAGACCATCGGTAAGAAGCTCGGAATGGCGGTTGTGTCGGAAGTTCCGTGGAAGAAGGCGCTGGGCTACTACCGTGAGTGGCTGGGCATCGCCGGGTACAAGCTGGCGAGCAAGGGTGACCCCCAAACCATCCTCCGGAGTGCTTTCCTTCGAGGACCGGAGGATAAGGTCCACGAGACTTCTTTGAAGCCCATCGTCAAGCCCGTGGTGGCCTCTCAGGCGCAGGCTGCCCAGGAGATGCAGGCTGTCAAGCCCGTACCGAAGAAGGTCCAGGGCGCAGAGGATAAGGCGGTAGACCGGAAGCGCCGGAGTGCTCTGATTCAGATCGCCAAGTGGGCCAAGGAAGGGCTGCTCTCTCAGGACGAGGCCATCCAGATCAAGGACTCGGGGGGCACGCCCGATGTGATGATCAAGTCCGCTTCCCGGCTCATGCAGTCTCGCCAGTCTGATGGTGCGGGCTATGATGGTACCGGAGTCGGTGCTGCTGACGCCCAGAAGGATCGCACGCCCGAGAAGAAGGCGTCCATGGACGAGCGCCAGGCCGAGTTGTTCAAGCGGGCCAAGGGGAAGCTCCAGCGGTATCTGACGCGCTCTCTCAAGGCCGGGCTGCTCACCAAGGATGAAGTCCAGCGTATCTGGAACATCGACAAGTCCCCGGCGGATTTGATGCGGATTGCCACGTCAGCCGTGCAGGTGGCTTCTGAGCATCGTCAGGATACCCCAGAGGCGCTGGAGCAGGCCGACTACAAGGGTGCCGGGTCTGTGGCATCTCTGGACGGCAACTCCCAGCGCGATCAGATGGCCAATCTTGTGGACAATCGGCCCGAAGACATGCGACGAGCTGCCCTCGTTCGGCTCACGAAGATGATCAAAGGTGGTCACCTTACCAAGGCCGAGGCCGAGGGTATCCGCACCTCGAACATGTCGCCTACAGAGATGGTCAATTCCGCCGAGAAGCTGGTTCGTGGACGACACGCGGCGAAGAAGGTGGCCTACGAGGGTCAGATCGTGGCCGCAGCTCCACAGAGCCGCCCGGCTCCGAAGGTTCTGGATGATCGGCTCGGGCGCATTGCGTCCATCGCCAAAAAGACGGGTCAGCAGGCGTCCGAGATTCAGGGTGTCCTGAACTGGTCTCGCCGTCTGATGAGCGAGGGCGTAGCCGGTGACGAGCTTGACCAGACGCTCACGGCCCGGTTCTCTCCTCCGTTGCTGGAAGCGGTTGCCCCTCTTCTCAAGGAGGCCCGTGAGGTTCATGAGGGTCTGTCTGGCTTCCTCTACGTGGATGCCGATGCCTATGCCAGCCCGACCGGAGTGAAGGGTTGCAAGAAGGGTGCGCTGAAGCATCGGACGAACGGCCTCAAGTTCGTCATGGCGATGGGTCGCTGTGCGAGTTGCACGCAGGCGAACGTGGACGGCTACTGTCAGAAGTACAACAAGATGCTCGTGGACGCTGCACCGGTCAAGGACGTGAAGGCCTACCAGAAGCGGTCTATCAAGATGGCCAATGCTTCGGACCAGGAAGTTACCGCGTCGCTGTTCAGTCCCAGTGAGTTCAGCCTCCAGAGCAATCTCGACGGTGAGATGATCCTGGATGAAGATGCTTCGGCAGAGATGTTGAGTGACATTCTGTTCGGTGGCACGGAGCTTTAGGAGTAGGTCATGCACAGGAGAGTCACGGCCCCATCGCCGTTCGAGGTTCTGGTCGGGACTTACCCGCATCACACGGAGCCCGACCGTTCTCCGCCGCTTCAGCCTGCTCACACCAGGACAGCAGTGCTCTACGGGCCCATCCACACAGACGGGAACGCACATCTCCAGAACGGCCTGCTGGCCCGGAACCTTCTCGTGCC
>Ga0307376_10002456_pt1 | contig 18233 bp, 17 predicted proteins | sample TR2MG_FD_202536 | JGI IMG/M metagenome (GOLD analysis project Ga0307376, IMG submission 202536) | Soil microbial communities from Risofladan, Vaasa, Finland - TR-2 | ecosystem: Environmental > Terrestrial > Soil > Coastal area > Acid sulfate soil | place: Finland: Risofladan, Vaasa | collected...
CTAACGTGGAGCTAACCGGCCGCCGGAGCGCGCAGCGCGGAGGGAACCCAAAAGCGGAGCTTTTGGGCGGTCCGTGTTGAGCGCAGGGTTGGGCAGCATGGTCACTGGTACCGACGAATGCTGATGTCCGTTGCTGACTCTACGCAAACCGCTTGCATGGAACCCGGGCGCGCCGGCTCAAACGGACAAACTTCAAGGTTAGCGAAAACACTTTGCCCGAAGGTGACCTTTCCCCGGATATTGCTTGGAACGATTTCGTTCTCGGCGGGCACGACACCAAGTAGGCGCTTCGTTCCGACAGGCCAGATGCGCAAACTAGGCGTGCCGTTGTACGCGGAAATGCGACCCCGAATGGTGAAGCAAGCGGCAACAACGGCGGGATTGTTCTTGCATCCCGCCGCAGCATCAATGGCGGCGCCAGACGCGGAATTGGCCAACAGCAAGGTTGCGAAGCCGAGCAATGCTTTCATGCTGCCCAACGTAATGTAGCCATCCTATTTGACGCAAGATATTGCGTCAAATAGTTGTCTATTTTTATTTTAAAAATTAAAATCATAACAATTTCATTGCCTTGTATTGTTTTAGCCTATCCTACGAACTATGGATACTTCCACACCGTTAACAGCTCCTAAATTGCTCGATCAAGTGCGGAGCAAAATCCGCCTCAAGCATTACAGTATCCGCACCGAGCAGGCTTACGTGGATTGGATTAAACGCTTTGTGCTGCATTTTGACAAGCGGCATCCGCGCGATTTGGGCGCGGCGGAGGTAGAGCAGTTTTTGACGCATCTGGCCGTAAACGGAAATGTGGCTGCCAGTACGCAAAATCAGGCCAAGAGCGCTTTGCTGTTCCTCTACAAAGAAGTGTTGAATATGGATTTGCCGTGGCTGGGCAAGGTGGAAAAGGCGCGGGCACCCAAGCGTTTGCCGGTGGTGTTGACGCGCGATGAGGTGCAGGCTGTGTTGACCCGTTTGAGCGGGACGCATTGGCTGATTGGCAGCTTGCTGTATGGCACGGGGATGCGAATCATGGAGGGTTTGCGGTTACGAGTGAAGGATGTGGATTTCAAGCGCCATGAAATTCTGATTCGTGATGGTAAAGGTGCTAAAGACAGGGTGACGATGTTGCCCGTCTCGCTGACTGCGGCTTTACAAACGCATTTGAGTCGGGTGCGTGAACTGCATGTTGCGGATTTGCAGCAAGGCTACGGTGCGGTGTATTTGCCGAATGCGCTGGCGCGCAAATATCCGGCGGCTGAGCGTGAGTGGGCATGGCAATATGTTTTCCCGGCGGGCAAGCTTTCAACTGATCCGCGTAGCGGCGAGGTGCGTCGCCATCATGTGCAGGATCAGTCCGTGCAACGTGCGATCAAACAGGCGGTACGCGATGCGGGTCTGACTAAACCGGCTACGCCGCATACACTGCGTCATTCATTCGCCACGCATTTGCTTGAAGGCGGCTATGACATCCGTACCGTGCAAGAGCTGTTGGGCCATTCGGATGTGGCGACGACGATGATCTACACCCATGTGCTGAACCGCGGCGGGCGTGGCGTGGCCAGCCCGCTGGATGTGTTGTGACGGTGCTGCCGCCGGCGATTTTCCTGATGGGGCCAACGGCTTCCGGCAAGACCGGGCTGGCGGTGGAACTGGCGCAACGGCTGCCGGTGGAGATCATCAGCGTGGATTCGGCGCTGGTGTATCGCGATATGGACATCGGCACGGCCAAGCCGGATGCGGCTACGCTCACTGCCGCGCCGCATCATTTGATCAACCTGATCGACCCGACCGGGGTGTATTCTGCCGCGCGTTTTCGCGACGATGCGCTGGCCTTGATGGCGGACATCACCGCGCGCGGGCGGGTGCCGCTGCTGGTGGGCGGCACCATGCTGTATTTCAAGGCGCTGCGCGAGGGCCTGACGGATTTGCCGCAGGCGGATGCGGCCTTGCGCGCAGCCATCGAGGCCGAGGCTGCGACGCGGGGCTGGCCTGCCTTGCATGCCGAGCTGGCGCGGCTCGACCCCGAATCCGGGGCGCGTTTGCAGCCGACCGATACGCAGCGTATCCAGCGTGCGCTGGAGGTGGTGCGGCTGACCGGCAGGCCGATGTCGGATTACTGGCGCGCAGGGCGTGCGGCCGCGTTGCCCTATCACCTGTTGCCGATCGCCCTGGTGCCGGCAGACCGTGCGTTGCTGCACGCGCATATCGCCCGGCGTTTTGATGCCATGCTCGGCGCCGGGCTGATTGATGAGGTACGCGCATTGCGCGCGGAATACCGGCTGGATGCGGCGATGCCGTCCATGCGCTGTGTGGGCTACCGGCAGGTGTGGGGATATCTGGAAGGGGAGTACGGCCGCGACGAGATGCGCGATCGCGGCGTTTTCGCCACCCGTCAACTGGCCAAGCGCCAGTTGACCTGGCTGCGCGGGATGCAGGACATCATCCGGGTTGAACCCTACGCGGGTGACGCCAGCCAGAGGGTGTTGTCGATGGTGAGCGCCGAACTGGATAGGAGCCTGTAGCAGCCCGGCTAGCCTGGAATCAGTTGCCGCAGGAGCACGGGTCTTTCAATCGCGTAGCCCTGCGCGTAATCGATGCCGATTTCTTTGAGCTTATCGAGAATGGCGTTGTTCTCCACATATTCCGCGACGGTTTTCAGGCCAAGCGCGTGGCCGACATCGTGCATCGATTTGACCATGGCGAAATCGGTGTGCTCCTTCAGCATATCGCGGATAAATGCGCCGTCTATTTTCAGATAATCCACTTTAAGTCCCTTCAAATATGCGAATGAAGAGTAACCGCTGCCAAAATCGTCCAGTGAGAATCGGCAGCCGTAAACTTTGACCTGGTCGATGAAATCCTGGGCGGCATCCAGCCGTTCTATGGCTGCGCTTTCGGTGACTTCGAAGATGATTTTTTCTGGCGGAAGGTCGTTTCCGTCGAGCGCATTGCGGATAAAATCGAGCACATTCTCGTTAACCAGCGATAGCCCCGACAGATTGATCGAGAAGCCGCTTATGGCGCCGAGCTGCGCGGCGTTTTCCCTGATCCATTGGAAGCTGTTGCGCAGCACCCAGAGATCAAGATCGGGGCAACGCTTCCAGCGTTCGGCGGCACGAATGAAGTCGGACGGCTGGATACCCAGGCTGTCGTGCAGGCCAAGCAGAATCTCATAATGGGGCAAACTCCCGTTGTCTGAAAGCACCGGCTGGATTTTTTGACAGCGCAGGAACAGCAGATCTTCATCGAGTGCTTTGTCGATGATGCCTGCCCATTCGAAAAGCGCCTGCTCGGATTTGATTTGCGAGCTGGTATTTTCATAACGCTGCACCGAGTTTGACCCCATGGATTTTGCAGCCACGCAAGCTGATCCGGCATTTTTCAATAGCGTGGACGCGGAATTTGCATCCGCAGAAAGTTCCGCAATGCCTGCGCTCACCCCCAGCACGAAGCTTTTGTTCTGGCATGTGATGCGATGTTCCTTGATTCGGGAGACCATGTTTTGAGCGGCGATATAGGCTTTGTCGGGAGTGCGTCCCCTGAACAGGACTGCAAATGCATCTTCACCCAGACGCGAAAACAGGTCGGTTGGCTGAATCTCCTTGCTTAAGGACGCAACCACGGCAAGCAGCGAGGCTTCAGCCTCGGCCTGGTCGCAACTGTGATAGATGGCCTTGAGTTGGTCGAACATCATCAGGCACAAAATACCACCCTGATTTACCGCGACGTCGCAGGCAAAAATTTTCTCAAGCTGGTTGACCAAGCCCTTGCGGTTCAACAGCCCGGTTTCCGGATCATGCGTCGCCTGGTGGTAGAGCCGTTCGTAGGCATCGAGCATGACCTTGTGCGCCGACCGCTCCATGAATGGCGCGTCCAGTCCCGGGATCTTGATCGCCGTACCGTTTTTGATGGCGTGCACAAGGTCGTGCTGTTCCAGATGGCGTTTTTTTGTCGCGGAGCGGTTGGCGAAAACGAATCGACTCTGCGAAATATTCGACCAGACCAACTGGTGGGGCACCGGGATGCCCTGCTGGTCGAAGGACAGCCAATCTCCTTTGCGCAATTGGTGGATTTCCGCGTCGCCCGGATGGTGTTTGCCTGCCGCATCCGATTCGCCCGGGTTATGAAACTGAAATTCGACGGGGTTTTCCCCCTGCAGCTGTTTTGACAGATTTTGCGTGATGTTTTCGATGGCAGCTTCATCGAAGAGGATGTCTTTCAGTTTTTCAGAAACGTAGTTGGCCAGGAGGTGATTTTTTTTCGGGTCGATTCCTTTGACGATCGTATCGGGCACAAGCAACTCGAACAAGTCGTCCAGCAGCGTCAGGGCGTGTTGGTGCTCTGCGCTGTCCTGGCCTTGGCGCAGGGAAGTCATCTGCAGATAATGGCGCCAGCCCGTATCGAGTAAAACCAGAATGATTTTCGGCACCATTTTACCGCCCAGGCGCAGACGAATTTCCTGCTCAACCTGATCTCGAACCTGATGGATTTTCTCACCGCCCTCGCTGATCAGTTGAATCCGGCTTGCGTTTTTCCGTCTGACGTTTTCGATGGATTTAAGCAGGTTGGCCAAAATCCCGTTCACTTCGTCGAAGACGGCGGGATTGGCCTCGTAATTGTCCACCACCCGATTGGCCAGCTGGTGCAGGAGCTTGAGCAGCTTGGGATCGAATATTTTCCCGGAATCATCGGCGGCCGCGTAGTAGCGCTCGAACAGGTTTACCGTCTGGCGCGCAGGATGCGTATCCGACTCGAGAAATTTTTCATCCAGCAAGGCCAGCTTGAGCAGCGGCATCTCCAGTTTCTTGAGCAGCGCGCGAATATCGGAACCCCGAGTATCGTCCGTCAGCGGTTTGCTCAGAAGCGCATCAAAAAGCTGGATGGCCTGGAAATATTTATCACTCCCTGCCTCACTGCTCTCGAGCTGAGGCAACTCCGCAGTCAATCGCCGTTTGATTGAAACGTGGTCGTTTTGTTCGACCTCGCTGTTTTGCCGGTGTTGGACGCCATCCAGCACGTTCAGTATTTTTTCCAGGTTGGCCCTGCCCTCAGAGATATTGACGCCTGCGGAGGGTCGAGTGCCGGTGTAAGCGTATTTGGCGCTATATTCCTGCGCGTTGTGGGCGGCATTGAACAGGCTGTTCATCGCAGGTATCAGGCTGCTTGTCTGCGCAGTGAGCGAATTCGCCGAACCCGCTTGGCCGCGGAAAACGAGATGGTCGATCGGCGCCCTGAATTCTGTTTTGGGATTGCTCAAGTATTGAAGCAGGTTGTCCAGTTTGTACTCCCGCTGGTCGTTGCCGATGGACTCGGAAGCGGCTGCCGGGGTGCGCGGGGAGGGCGGTGGTTCATTGTCCCGGCCTGGCACGGATGTTTGCCCGCCTTGATTCGAGGGGGCGTCGCCATTGCCTTTTGTTTTCTGTGATATCCCGCTGTCTTGCTCAGCGGCGGCCTTTGGATTCCTGACTGCCGGTACGAAAGCGACTGTTTCGTTTAAGCCCTGATAAAAATCCTCAAAAAAACGAGAAAGTGACTCGAAAAACGCCTTGTACAGTACGGCCCTGATTGTATATTTCAGGTCAATATCCGTTATTGTTTTGCGAAAAGTCTGAAAAATGAAGTAAGGCCCGTACGGGTTGTCGTGCGCAGTGGCAGCGCTGGAGACCAGTACCTTGTAGCGTACTTCGAAATTTTCTATGGCGGATTGGTGCTCAAAACCCAGTTCATTGACTACTTGCGAGAGGTTTAACCAGTCTTCGAAATCGTCGATATCGACCAGAGATAGCTGTTCGCTTTTGTGTTGGTCAACGGAGGCGGGCCGTTGATCGAATATTTGCTGGAGATACGACGCATCCAGAAATGCCTGCTCGATTTCTGCGCGACGCGAGGAAATCAGCGGGTAGAGGGTTTCGATGTGCCGGTTTTCGACGAAATCGGAGGACTGGTTGGCAGCCTGGCTCAGCTTGTCCCGCAGGCTTCCATAAAAGTCCTGGATAACCTGTGCGATAAAAGCAATAAACTGCTCTTGGCATCTGGCTTTAGCCGCATCAACCTGGGGCTGGGGAAAGGCATGCAGCGGGTTCGGCGTGGCGGTACTGGCGCTTTCTTCCGCTACCCGCGTCAAGTCCAGAAATGCGTTGATCGGGAAATTCTCTACTGCGATTCCCAGGGAGTTCTGAGAAACGCGCACAACCCTTCCGGAGAGTCGGTACAAGTCCGCGCCCGCCAGATCCGGACGAAATTCGATGGTTACTGCCTGGTCTTGCAGTTCAGGGATAGAGGCGTGAAATATACTGGAATCCGGTATGGATATCAGGACGCCTTTCGGGCAGAAATCATTGATTGCGCATGGGAAGGACCCGGCCCAGCTATTTTTCAGAACTGCGGGTTGCAATACCCAGAAGCGCTTGTATTGGCGTCTTTCGGCAGATCGATTCATATGCAATCAGTACCAGAGAGTAAGTTACCCATGCGCTAAATTAACGTTTTTTGGCTACCCAGTCACTTATGTATTTATTCATGCGGATTTGTCGGTGACTTTCACTCGGGCACGCCCGCGCGCAAGGCGGATGCTGAGAGGTTCGTCAACTTGAATCTGATCGCTGCCGCGAATGATGTCGCCTTGTTCGTTTTGCACGATGCTGTAGCCGCGCGCCAGCACCGCTTCCGGGTTGAGGTGAGCCAGGTGGCTGGCAAGCCGTGCGGTTTCCTGATGGGTATGGGCGAGTTGCAAGTGCATGGCGCGCGCCAGACCGGCGGCATGGGCAGCAAGGGCAGGCTGCCAAATGGCGAAATTGGGGCTGGCTTGCAGGAGCCGCCGGGCAAGCGTGCGGTGCTGCCAGTGGCGGCGTTCCTGGGCAGTGGTCAGCGCGCTGCGCAGGCGCTGGCTGAGGTGGCCGAGGGCAGCCTGCCGGGCTTCCAGTCTGCGTCCCGGATGCACCAGTCGGCGTGCCAGGTAGTCCAGTTGCTGGCTGTGGGTGTCGAGTCGATGGCGTGCCAGGCGCAGCAGTCTGGCCTGGTCAAGCGCCAGCTTGCGGATCAGGTCGGTGCGGCTGGGGCTGGCCAGCTCTGCCGCCGCTGTGGGAGTGGGGGCGCGCACATCGGCCGCGAAGTCGGCGATGGTGAAGTCGGTTTCGTGGCCGATGCCGCAGACGACGGGGATGGGGCTGGAGGCTATCGTGCGCGCCACGATTTCTTCGTTAAACGGCCACAGGTCTTCAATGCTGCCGCCACCCCGGCACAGGATCAGCACATCGCATTCGGCTCTTCGGTACGCGCTTTGCAGTGCGGCAATGATTTGTGCAGCAGCCTCCGCACCCTGCACCGGGGTGGGATATAGCACCACCGGCAGGCCGGGCATGCGGCGTTTGAGTGTGGTGAGCACATCGCGCAATGCTGCCGCCTGAAGCGAGGTGACAACGCCTATACGTCGCGGGAAGGCGGGCAGGCCACGTTTGCGCGCAGAATCAAACAGACCTTCTTGTTCCAGCCTGGTCTTGAGTTGTTCAAATGCCTCGAACAGCGCACCCAGTCCGGCGCGGCGCAGAGTGTCCACCTGCAGCTGGAATTCGCCACGGGCCTCATACAGGGTGGGCGTGGCGCGTACTTCCACCTGCATCCCGTTATCCGGCTGCCAGTCGATAAACTGGTTGCGCCCGCGAAACATGACGCAGCGTACCTGGGCGCTGGCGTCCTTGAGCGAAAAATACCAGTGTCCCGAGGCGGCGCGCGTGAGGTTGGAAATTTCGCCCGCGACCCAGGTCAGCGGTAGCGTTTGTTCCAGCGTCACCCGCGCCAGGCGATTGAGTGCGCTGACACTCAGCACGGGCTGGAGGGAAGGGGAAAACGGTTGGAGGATCATGTTTTTGTCAAGAAGTTCTTCCACAGTCACGGAAATTTAACATGAGCATTGAGCTTAGTGGGTTGATGCAACAGGGGTTTTTATAACATCATGTTTTTAAATGAAAATTATACGATTAAAAATACAGCGCCGGATAGAATTTCTTTATGTGCTGGTCACTTAGGCGTGAGCTGAACATGTTACCCACAAAGTTATCCACAGGTTTTGTGGGCAACTGGAAAAAATGTTTGTGCGCTAGTAGCTTAGCGTCTTCATTGCAGCCATGTCATGAACAATAGGCGTTAACTGCGGAAATGCGAAATCCAATCGCAGGCTTTGCCCCATTCCGCCCTTGCCGAAACCGGCCTGCCAAGCTAAAGTGACGCACGTTTTCGATTCCCGGGAGTTCATGCGTGTTAGCCATTATCGAAGCAGCCGGTTGGCCGATCTGGCCGCTGATTTTAGCCTCTGTGCTGACGCTTGCCATCATTATCGAGCGTTTCATTTCCCTGCGTCAGAAAGAAGTTGCCCCGCGCGGCCTGCTGGAGGGCGTGGTGCAGGAGTACCACAAGCAGGGCGTAACCGCGGAAATGCTGAGCCGTTTATCCATGGGCTCACACCTGGCGCGCATTTTTGGCGCGGGTTTGCGCAACGCGAAAGCGCCACGCGAAGTCATGAAAGAATCCATCGAAGAGGCCGGACGCGCGGCGGCCCACGATCTGGAGCGTTTTCTCACTGCGCTGGGCACGATTGCCTCGATTGCGCCCTTGCTTGGCCTGCTCGGTACGGTGATCGGCATGGTGGAAATTTTCGGTGCGCAAACGCCTTCAGGCGGCAACCCCGCGGTACTGGCGCATGGGATTTCGGTTGCACTGTATAACACGGCATTTGGCCTGATTGTGGCGATTCCCAGCATGATTTTTTATCGCTTCTTTCGCACCCGCGTGGAAGCCTTGGTAGTGGAGATGGAGCAGCAGGCCATCAAGCTGGTGGAAATGGTTCATGGTGAGCGGACATGAATTTCCAGCGCGGCCAGCACCGGGATGAACCGGAAATCAATTTGATTCCGATGATTGACGTGTTGCTGGTGATTTTGATTTTTTTGATGGTGACCACCACTTACGCCAAGTTCTCCGAACTGCAGATCAATTTGCCCCAGGCCGCCGGTGAACCGTCCAAGGAAAAGCCGACCCAGATCAATGTAGCGGTGGATACCGCCGGCAATTACCAGATCAACGATGCGACAGTGAATTTTGCCAACGTCGCAAGTTTGTCCGATGCCCTTAAGAAAGCGGCAGGCGGTGGCACCGCTCCGGTGATCGTAATTAACGCTGACGCTAAAGCCAACTATCAGTCAGTGATCAACGTGATGGAAGCCGCGCGTGAAGCAGGCCTGGTGCGTGTCACCTTCGCTACCCAGCGGGGCGAAATCCGCTAATTATCCTGGCTGGCTGCTGCCAGCCGATGTTCCCTCCATTGCCATGAGTCATCCCACAGCCAAATCCTGGACCGACCCCTTTGGCAGCAATCGCCTGGGTCTATGGCTGGCCGATCGACGCGACCGCAAGGCAGGGTTGACGCACCGCGTGGCCGCGCGTTGGGGCTGGCTGAAGCCGATGGGCGAGCGCGGTAAGGTGGTGTGGATTGTTGCCGGGGCGGAACGCGACAGCGTGCGTCTGGCGGTGGAACTGCTGCGCGCCATCCGCGCGCGGCGGCTGGATATTCGTCTGGTGCTGACGTACGAGCATGAATACCCGGAACTGCTGGCGCTGCTGGATGATTGCGACAAGACAGGCTGGGGTTTTGCGCCGTGTGATCACCCCAAAGCAACTGCACGGGTGCTGCAGCGCTTCGAGCCATTCGGTGTGGTGCTGGTCGGTACGCGGCCGCGCCCGAATCTGCTGGCGGCGCTGGCTGGGTGGCCACGCCTGCTGGCGGTGAATGTTCCTGATCCAATCGATTTCGCTTGCGAGCGTGTCTATGCGAGCAATGAGTCTGCCACTGCACAGGCAAATCAGGCACCCATCGCCGACATGCGTGCCATCCTGGCCGAGGCGCAGGTAGATCCCAATTTCAAATCGCTGGTCAATGGCAATGCGGAACGGCATTTGTGGTGGCTGCATGGCGCCAGCCCGGGCTATGCGGGTGAACTGGCGCAGGCACTATTCAGGCTGGCGCCGCAGGATATCCTGTTTGTCAGCGGCGAACGTCCGCCAGCAGCAGTGATTCCCATGAGCAGCTGGAACCGCGAACCACCCGCAGGCGGCAGCGTGATGTGGGTGGATGACAGCAAATGGTTGCCGGGTATTGCCGCTGCGGTAACGGCTGCTCACTTGGTGCAGTTTGATGCGGCCGTGTTGTGGCAGGCAATGGCGGGGGGCGCGGCGCTGTCGCGTGCTCCCGGAATGAAGCTGCCCAAGGCCGCGCTGGCGGAAGCCGTCCCGGAGGCGGCGGGTGTCGCCGCGTTGTGGTACAGCTACCGGGATGCACCGATTGCCGCGCGCAAACACGGCGACACCGCGCGGCGGCTGTTTTGGCAGGAACGCCGGCTGGCGGAATCGGTGAGCCGGGAGCTGGTGGAACGGATATTCGAATGGTAAGCAACTGGGTCATGCGGCAGTGGCAGGGCACTACGCCCTGGCACGTGTTGCTGATTCCGTTGAGCCGGGTGTTCGGTCTGCTGGCGGGTCTGCGCCGCACGCTCTATCGGATCGGCATGCTGCATGCTCAAAGCTTGCCGGTGCCGGTCATCGTGGTCGGCAACATCAGCGCGGGCGGCACCGGCAAAACCCCGCTGGTCGCCTGGCTGGCACGCGAGCTGGCAATGCATGGCTGGCACCCGGGGGTGATCAGTCGCGGCTACGGCGGCAGTGCGCTTACTCCGCAGCAGGCAAGCATACACAGCGATACGGTGCGCGTGGGCGATGAACCTGTGCTGCTGGCAAGCCTGGTCCAATGCCCGGTATGGGTTGGGCGCGACCGTCCTGCAGCAGGGCGCGCATTATTGTTCGCCCACCCGCAAGTGGATGTGCTGATTTCCGACGATGGCCTGCAGCATTACCGTCTGGCGCGCGATGTGGAAATCGTCGTGGTGGACGGTGCGCGCGGTTTCGGCAATGGCCGCCTGCTGCCCGCTGGCCCGTTGCGCGAACCGGTGGCCAGGCTGGGCGTCGTGGATGCCATTGTGGTGAACCAGCCCGCGACGGCGCAACTGAATTTGCCTGCCATGCCGCCTGTTTATACGATGCGCCTGGAGGGCGCTTGTTTTGTGAACCTCGCCGACCCCGCTCGCAGCGCCGACGCCGCCTACTTTGACGGGCAGGAAATCCATGCCATTGCCGGTATCGGCCATCCCCAGCGTTTTTTTGACCAGATCGCCGCCCTGGGGATTCACGCGCAGACTCATGCCTTTCCCGATCATCACGCCTATCGGGCAACCGATCTCGCGTTCTCCGGCGATATCCTGATGACCGGTAAAGATGCGGTAAAATGTTGTGCATTCGCGACTCAAAACATGTGGACGCTGCCGGTGCAGGCGTCCGTACAACCAGACCTTTTCGGGCTCGTGCTCGCCAAACTAGGAAACCGCCATGGATAGCAAACTGCTGGATATTCTCGTCTGCCCGCTCTGCAAGGGTCCGCTGGTGTACAAAAAAACCGAGCAGGAACTGATCTGCAAGGCTGACCGTCTGGCCTTCCCTATCCGCGACGATATACCGGTGATGCTGGAGGGCGAAGCACGCAGGCTGGCAGAAACCGAAGAAGTCTGATGTCCGATTTTATCGCCGTCATCCCGGCGCGTTACGCGTCCACGCGCCTGCCCGCCAAGCCGCTGGCGGATATAGCCGGCAAGCCGATGGTGGTGCGGGTGGCAGAACGTGCCCAGGCCAGCGGTGCTGCTGCCGTGTGGGTGGCAGCGGACGATGTGCGCATTATTGCAGCAGCGCAGGCCCATGGTTTTCACGCATTGATGACCTCCGCCGAACATGCTTCCGGCACCGACCGGCTGGCGGAAGTGGTGGATAAGCTGGCACTGGATGACGACGCCATCGTGGTCAACGTCCAGGGGGATGAGCCGCTGATCGACCCCGCGCTGATCCACGCCGTGGCGCGCGAGTTGCAGCTGCACCCGGAGGCGGTGATGGCGACTGCCTGCCATGCGATTCATGACTACGCCACGCTGACCAACCCCAACGTGGTCAAGGTGGTGATGGATGCGCTGGGCTACGCACTGTATTTCAGCCGCGCACCGATTCCGTGGCCACGCGATGCTTTTGCCGCGGGGCAAAGTCTGCCGGACGGCTTGCCGGTGTTTCGCCATATCGGTCTGTATGCCTATCGGGCCGGTTTTCTCAGGCAGTATGCAGGACTCACGCCCGCCCCCGTCGAACGCTTTGAATCGCTGGAACAGTTGCGCGTGCTCTGGCACGGCCACAAGATCAGCGTGACGGTGAGCGAGCAGCCTGCGGCGCCTGGCGTGGATACCGCGGAAGACCTCGCAATGGTGCGCCAGCAATGGGTTTGAAACTGATTTTATGTTTGAATAAAAAAAATTGAGTATTCAGAACGGCCTGAAATCCAATAACCTCACTGGCTGTCATAGTAAAACAATCCATGGAGTGAGAGATGAGACTGATCCTGTTGGGCGGCCCCGGCGCGGGCAAGGGCACGCAAGCTAATTACATCAAGGAACGCTACGGCATCCCGCAGATATCGACTGGCGACATGCTGCGCGCCGCGATTGCCGCCGGCACCGAGATGGGCAAGGCCGCCAAAGCGGTAATGGACGCCGGCCAACTGGTATCGGACGATATCATCATCGGTCTGGTGAAAGACCGCATTGCGCAGCCTGATTGTGCCAAGGGTTTTCTGTTCGACGGTTTTCCGCGCACTATCCCCCAGGCCGAGGCGATGAAGGCCGCCGGCGTGCCGATTGATTATGTGGTCGAGATCGACGTGCCCGATGCAGAAATCGTCAAGCGCATGTCGGGCCGCCGTGTGCACCTGGCTTCGGGACGCACATATCACGTGGTGTTCAACCCGCCCAAAGTCGCCGGCAAGGATGATGTAACCGGTGAAGATCTGATCCAGCGCGACGACGATACCGAAGAAACAGTGAAAAAACGCCTGGATGTTTACCACGCGCAGACCGAACCGTTGGTGGCCTACTATTCCAAGTGGGCGGCAAGTGGAGCAGCAGGTGCGCCGAAATACGTCAAGGTTACGGGTACCGGCAAGGTGGAAGGAATCCGCGATTCCATTTTTCAAGCATTGGGTTAAGCACTTATGGGAAGCGCCATTGCGGATTTCAGTGACACCGAACGCAGCGTGGTGGAGAGCGCCGTCAAGGAACGTTACGGGCACGACGTGCCGGTCGAGGTCGCCGACACCGAGTTGCGCATGTATCCGGAAGACCGTGAGCTGACCACCTGTCCGTGCCTGTTCTGGAAACAGCGGGATTGTAGTTTCGTCATCGCCAAGGTGGGCGAAGGACGCTTCCGCAGCATGTTCTTCTACCGGGTGCATCAGATGTTCGGCACCGGACGCGAGGAATACGATGACATCGGCGATTGCGTGCTGGTATTGCTGAGAGTGCAGGCCGATCACGAAAAAGAACAGGCCGGTGTGACTTCAGGAAAAACCGCCAAGGACATCAGTTAAAACCATACGCCAGCAGGGCAACCCGCTGGCGTTTTTATTTTTGCATGGAGGAAATATAAATGGCGAAAAAGAATGCCTTTTACGCACAATCCGGTGGCGTCACCGCGGTCATCAACGCGTCTGCCTGCGGCGTGATTCAAGCCGCACGCAAGCACAAGGACAAGATCGGCAAGGTCTATGCAGGCCGCAACGGCATCATTGGTGCGCTCACCGAAGACCTGATTGATACCTGCAAGGAAACCGACGCTGCCATTGCCGCGCTGCGCTCCACACCGGCGGGTGCCTTTGGCTCGTGCCGCTTCAAGCTGAAAAGCCTGGAAGCCAACAAGCGCGAATACGAGCGCCTGATCGAGGTGTTCAAGGCGCACAACATCGGCTATTTTTTCTACAATGGCGGCGGCGATTCCGCCGATACCTGCTTCAAGGTTTCCCAGTTGTCCGAGTCTATGGGTTACCCGATCCAGGCCATCCACGTGCCCAAGACCGTGGACAACGACCTGCCCATTACCGACTGCTGCCCCGGTTTCGGATCCGTTGCCAAGTACATCGCCGTGTCCACGCTGGAGGCTTCGTACGACGTGCGTTCCATGGCCAAGACTTCGACCAAGGTATTCGTCATCGAGGTAATGGGTCGGCATGCCGGCTGGATTGCGGCGGCGGGCGGCCTGGTGGCTGACCAGGGTATTCCGGTGCTGATCCTGTTCCCGGAAATCGAGTTCGACCAGAAAAAATTTCTCGCGGCGGTGAAGAAGAAGGTCGAGGAATTCGGTTATTGCACGATCGTGGTGTCCGAGGGCTGCCACTATCCCGACGGCAAGTTTCTTGCCGAGCAGGGCACCCGCGATGCCTTCGGTCATGCCCAGCTGGGTGGCGCTGCACCGGTGGTGGCCAACATGATCAAGGAAGCTCACGGCTACAAGTTCCACTGGGCGGTGGCGGATTACCTGCAACGCTCGGCGCGTCACATCGCTTCCAAGACCGATGTGAAGCAGGCTTACGAGCTGGGTAAAAAGGCCGTCGAACTGGCGATCAAGGGACATAACTCGGTGATGCCCACGGTGGATCGCATCTCCGATTTCCCCTACAAATACAAGATCGGCATGGCGCCGCTGTCCAAGGTCGCCAACGTCGAGAAGTTCATGCCGCGCGACTTCATCAGCAAGGACGGCTACGGCATTACCGAAAAGTGCCGGCGTTACCTGGCGCCGCTGATTCAGGGCGAGGACTATCCCAAGTATGAAAACGGTCTGCCGCAATATGTGACGCTGAAGAACGTGGCCGTGGCGAAAAAATTGAAGCCGTTCGAAATTTGATGTGCGCGGCTAACGCTCGGTCTTTCCACACAAACCTGCCATGACACTGGACCGCGCGCGCCAGCTGCTTGCTGTTCAGGCCAGTTTCGGCGGCTTCTACAACGGCAATTCCGCCAAGCTCATCCTTTCGGAAGTGCAGCGCGAGCACGGCCAGGAGGCGGTCGATCAATTGATACAGGAGTTGAATCTCACCGAAATTTTCGGCTTTGAGCCGGGTATGCGTTTTGAGGGTGGTCTTGCCATTGGCAAGCCGTACTGAAATAAGAAATAAATAAAGTTGCAAGGCAATGAGCCGGCCGGAACAGGCTCCGATTCGCACAAGTAATCCAAGGAGGGATGAAGTATGTCGGATGGTCTAGTATTGGCGCTCGCCTGCGCCGTTTTTGCCATAATATATGGCCTGATTTCGATCAAATGGGTGCTGGCCAAGCCCACGGGCAACGAACGCATGCGGGAAATCGCAGCGGCGATTCAGGAAGGTGCGCAAGCCTATCTCAATCGTCAGTACCGTACCATTGGCATGGTGGGCGTGGTGTTGTTCGCGCTCATCTTCATCTTCATCGGCAAACTCACCGCGGCAGGTTTTGCGCTGGGGGCCGTACTCTCTGCGGCAGCGGGCTACATTGGCATGAATATCTCGGTGCGTGCCAACGTGCGTACCGCCGAGGCCGCGCGCGAGGGACTTAATCCGGCATTGAAAGTGGCGTTCCGCAGCGGCGCCATTACCGGCATGCTGGTCGTGGGTCTGGGACTGCTGGGTGTGGCGGGTTTTTATGCTTTCCTGGCGGCCACGACGCCGGCCGGTGAAGTCATCAACATTTCGCCGCTGATTGGCCTGGGTTTTGGCGGTTCGCTGATTTCCATTTTTGCGCGGCTGGGTGGCGGCATTTTCACCAAGGGTGCGGATGTGGGCGCGGATCTGGTCGGCAAGGTGGAGGCAGGTATCCCCGAGGATGACCCGCGCAACCCGGCGGTGATTGCCGACAACGTGGGCGACAACGTGGGCGACTGCGCAGGGATGGCGGCCGACCTGTTCGAAACCTATGCGGTGACCATCATCGCCACCATGCTGCTGGGTGGCCTGGTGCTGCACACCGCCGGTGTTGGTGCGATGATTTATCCGCTGGTGCTGGGCGGCGTGTCGATTGTTGCATCGGTGATCGGCACGTTCTTCGTCAATGCGCGCGAGGGCGGAAAAATCATGAATGCCCTCTACCGTGGCCTGATCGTTTCTGGCGTGCTGGCTGCGGTGGCGTTCTACCCGGTGACGCAATGGCTGATGGCCGACAACGGCAGCTACAGCGTGATGAATCTGTATCTGTGCGGACTGGTCGGACTGGCGTTGACCGCAGCGATGGTGCTCATTACCGAGTACTACACCGCGACTGAATACGCACCGGTACGCCATATCGCACAGGCGTCCACAACGGGTCACGGCACCAACGTGATCGCTGGACTGGGCGTGTCCATGCGTTCCACCGCTGCGCCAGTGCTGGCAGTGTGTGTGGCTATCGGTGTGGCTTACTCATTGGCAGACTTGTATGGCATCGCCATTGCCGCCACCGGTATGCTGTCCATGACCGGCATTATCGTGGCACTCGATGCCTATGGTCCAGTTACCGATAATGCGGGCGGTATCGCGGAAATGGCTGATTTGCCTGACAGCGTGCGTAACATCACCGATCCGCTGGACGCCGTGGGCAACACCACCAAAGCGGTCACCAAGGGCTATGCGATCGGTTCTGCCGGTCTGGCGGCGCTGGTTCTGTTTGCCGACTATACCCATACCTTGCAGCACGCCGGCAAGCTGGTTGACTTTTCCCTGTCCGATCCGGCGGTGATTATCGGTTTGTTCATTGGTGGCATGGTGCCGTATCTGTTCGGTGCCATGGGCATGGAGGCAGTCGGTCGTGCAGCAGGCAGCGTGGTGGTGGAAGTGCGCCGCCAGTTCAAGGAAATTCCCGGCATCATGGCAGGTACGGCCAAGCCGGATTATTCCAAGGCAGTGGACATGCTCACCCGTGCCGCGATCAAGGAAATGATGATCCCCTCGCTGCTGCCGGTGCTGGTACCTATTGTTGTGGCATTGGGCATGACCGCGCTGATGGGACCGGGTGCAGGCACCAAGGCACTGGGCGGCGTGCTGATGGGCTCCATCGTTACCGGTATTTTCGTCGCTATATCGATGACTACCGGCGGCGGTGCCTGGGACAATGCCAAGAAGTACATCGAGGAGGGTAATTTTGGCGGCAAAGGCTCGGAAGCGCACAAAGCTGCCGTGACCGGTGATACCGTGGGCGATCCCTACAAGGACACTGCCGGACCGGCGATTAACCCGCTGATCAAGATCATCAACATCGTCGCACTGCTGATTGTGCCGCTGCTGCATTGACATTGTTGTTCTGCTGATCGAGCCGCTGTGCTGTATGGCTCATACAACAAAAAGGCCAGACGGAAGTCTGGCTTTTTTGTTTTGGTGCTGTTGACGCGATGAATGCAGCTAAGGCGCTACTGTAGAATGGGCTTGCCCCGCAACGCCTCACAGGTGAACAACAATGACATCACCCTGACCAAAATATTCGCCTTTCTCATCGGTGTGGTCATCGTAACCATCCTTATATGGACTCCTGATGATCGAGTATTTCACCAGGACAGTGGAGGGGCAATTCACCAACGTCATCTCTTCTATTCAATCACAGGCAGCAAGAAGTACCGAGGCTGCACAGCAATACCAACTGGCTGTCGAGCGGGAGCGTACCAGACAGAAGTAACTGGAGCTTGCAGCCACGCAGGAGCGCATCAATGTTCAACAGGATGCTATACAGCTCGCAAAGGCCAAAGAGTTAGCCTGGAACAAGTACTACCATCGGCCTAAGAAGTGTGAGAATCCGTCAACCAATGATGTGCTTATCGAATGTGGTAACTACCACATCCGGGAGGATCGGAAGTTTGAGGCTGTGTGGGAGCAGGAGCGTCAAGCTTCGGCCCAGTGACATGCTAGGAAGCCCTGATAATTGAAAACCACGTAAAGGCTGGCGAAACTTTCCAACCCACGCTTATGACGCCTGGTTAGTGTAATTCTATGAGGAGAGTATGGCATCGGACAGGATGATGTAGCGGATGCAAGCGACACCAAGGGCTGAGATGTGCCAGGAAGGGACGCTCGCAGGTGTCTACAAAATGGGTGAAGTCAAATGACCCCGATAAGAAATGCCATATTAGCTCCCCGTTCAAGTACGGGGAGCTACGAATACAAAGAAACTGACCTACTTGGCTTTTTCGAGCCGACTGTAAAAGTTGGCTTTCGGGGGGTGTTCTGAATTTTGTGTAAACGGGATTTTGTTTAACGTTGTGGCATCCGGTCATCGAACTGGATAGTAAACCGGTTTAGCGCAGCCTTCCAATCCCGGATCGGCATG
>Ga0307376_10002457_pt1 | contig 18219 bp, 8 predicted proteins | sample TR2MG_FD_202536 | JGI IMG/M metagenome (GOLD analysis project Ga0307376, IMG submission 202536) | Soil microbial communities from Risofladan, Vaasa, Finland - TR-2 | ecosystem: Environmental > Terrestrial > Soil > Coastal area > Acid sulfate soil | place: Finland: Risofladan, Vaasa | collected...
TGTCATAGCGTCGGCGTCCCGGTCATCCTGTACGACTGGTCCAGGATCGACGAGTTCCATCACGAGAAGAAATTCAGCAGGTTCAACGGGTCGGACGAAGCCATCACGCTCATGAAGAAAGTCATGGGCTGACCTTTTCCCAAACGAGGATGTTGATCCCCTTCCCCACTTCTTTCCTTCTGGACGCCCCGAAGTTCATTATAAAATGGATCGGATCGAGCGTCCTCAACCCCATGGACTCAGATATTTTTAGGCAGTCCTCAGGGACATGATATTTTCCAACGTTCTCTATGTAAAAGGCCATTTTTCCTCCAACCTTGAGCCTCTCGGAGCAAAGCCTCATCATCGGTTCCATGAATCCGGAGAACCACTCCGCGTAGTCGACTGGCAATTCCACCCCGACGTATTCCTCTACGTCGAAGAATGGAGGCGACGTCATGACCATGTCGAACGAACCATCGATCTTTGACAATTCGGATACGCAGTCGGCGTTGCGTAAATCGACCTCCATCTCGCACCCGACGGATTTAAGGAACTCGACGGACTTCAGGAGACCGTCGTACGTCTTCTTGGACAGGTCAATCCCGACGTATCTCCTGACAGAACCGGATGCGGCGCTCGAGAACAACCTTCCACCGAAACCAGCGCAGGGATCCAATACTTCTAGGCCGGTCTGGGTACCCCACAATTCCCTGATGATTGATTTTCCTACCCTCGGGGGAAAGTTCCCAACCCTACCGGAGGCGTCCTCGTTACGGCAAATGTCGTTAATGATCCTTCTGTTGATCCTTCCACGAAGGCAATACGCCTTGCGCACGGCCCTCCTGAGATCGTCGTCGCTCTCGAAAAGTTCGACGGGACTCATCTTCCCTTTCTTTCTGCATTCGTATAAGTGAGGATGAAACATGGTGGCCAAGGTAGTCTCGGATCCAACCCAATAGTATGACCCATCATCCTTATTTGATGGAGCCTTGACGAGACGTTCCCATGCCTTGACCATCTCGTCCCTGTCCATGACCAAGTAAGGGAAGCCCTCCATCCTAGCTTGGGAGAACGCCTCTTCGACCATGGATTCGGGAAGAGCATTGCTCTTCCCGTATTCGTCAAGGAGGCTAGAAAGTAGCGCGGCTTGGTCTTGGGTCAATTTGGACTTCGTCGCCTTCACCTTGCCCGTGGATACGAGCCACCTGGCATTCCAGTACCTCGTATTCCATCTGGTCCCGTTGGTCTTGTGCCTACCGGATACGTCCGTCAGTTTTATGAACGCTTCCTTTGACTTTGACCTGGAGACTCCTTCGGACTTGCTCCTGACTGGGATTCCAAGCCTTACGAGGTGGTTGTAGACGGTAGCTGCGGTGACCTTAGTCCCCAGTAGTTTCTGGCTGGAGGAAGATATCTCCGTCGTCGACAGCCCCATTTCCAAGTATGATTTCCTCAAGTCTTCCGGACGTATCGGTTTCCTTGGCCTGGCCATCCCTGAACGCCCTCCTTGATTCTTCCATGGTCATGATCGACGCCTTTACGAACTCAAGCTGTTCCTTCACCGTCCTGTAGATTGGCCATTTGGATGGATCGTCCCCAAATATCCTCTTCTTGTGATTGCACGAAAGACATAGTATCTGGTACCTGTCCATTGGAATAGAGAGTTCGTTACGTAGTCTGAAATACACGTTCCTAAAGTTCCTTCGCTCCGTGGCACCGTCGTTCATGACGTGGTCTATCGTCAGGACGGGCTCATCCTCCTCCCCGCAGAAGATGCACTTCCCACCCATCCTGTCGAGAACCTCGAGACGCTGCATCCGGTACTCGCTTATCTGGACGTCCTTCTGCCACTTATTGTATCGGTCTTTTCTTTTCTTGCTCTCGTCATCCTTGTGTACCCGGTTCCACTCCCGGTTGTATGCAAGCCTCTTGGCCCTTTGTTCTGGAGTCTCGTTCTTTAGCTTGCCCATAAATTCATCCACCTTCTTAAAAACTAATTATACGGATGGGATCGTCATTCATTCAAAATTTCGACATGTATTCGAGTCCGTTCTTGCCGTTCTCGACTTCGCAGTCGTCGTCAAAAAAAACAAGCGATGGCAGACACTGGCGGAAACTGGAAATGGGATACGAACACAATGAGATTCGGGATGGATGTCGATCCGGTTGAACTGTGAGATCGCTTGTAAAATTGCTTGTTAAATACAATAAAAAACGGCGGCCATATGCTGGCCGCCGTTTTTGTAACGTCTTTGGTTGTATGATATTACGAGCCGCTGGTTACCGTCACCTTGGCGACCGCGTAGTCGTTGATGACTACGATCCCGATTTCCTCGTAAATCACCCAGCCCAGGCGCAATTTCTTCGGATCGTCCGCGGGCAGGACCGTGATGTCCTGGCGGATAGGGAATGCACCGACATAGTCGGCCGGCGCCGTCAGGAGGACGGTCGTCGTGGGCATCCTGCTGGACACGTGGATGTCCGCGGTCCACAGGTGGCCGAACAGGCCGCTCGTCAGCACTTCGCGCTGCGTCGCCTCGTCGTAAACGGTCTTGCCGAAGTTACGGACATCGGCGTACCGCTGAGCGTGCATGACGATCTTCGCGACCGTGAGGTCGTGAGCTTCGATCGTCGCGAACGCCTGGTTCAGCGCCGTCAGGGTCAGGGCTCCGCCCGTCGCCGTCACGGTGTGGGCGCCGTTGACCGAAGCCAGCAACGCGTTGAAAATGTTGCTGTCCTCTTCCTTCTGGATCGCTTCCTTGGCCTTGATCTGGGCCCTGTCGACGATGTAGAATCGGCGGGCTTTGATTTCGGACAAGCGAACCTGCGGGTTCGTCGCGATTTCGAACGTGGGGACCAGGACCTCTTCGCCTTCCTGGATCTCGTCCGGCACCGCGCCCCTGCGGGAGATGACACGCGCCACGGAGCGAACGTCACGCTCGTAGCGGGCCAGCGCGCCCTGCGGGAGTTCGTCGACCATCAACATCTTGCGGCCGACGGCCTGGTACTCGAGGGCCCGGCGGATCGGCTCCACCATGGCCTGCGCCAACGCGACACGCCCCTCATCCGTCTCGAGGGCTTGCGCGATCACGGCTTCGCGTTCTGCGTCATTCTGACTGTTCTTGAGCATTTTGCTCTTCCTCTCTGATAGGCCCCGCGCGGGTTTTCCGACACGGTTGGCCAACCTTTTCTCTAAGGGACCAGCACCCGCTGGCCCCTTTTGGATTCACGTTACGTTAGATGACCATCTTGAATTCAAGATAGTTTCCGAGCGTCATCGAGCCGCGAACGTCGAGGCCCGGGACTCCCGACTCGAACGCGTCGGCGGCCTTCGTCAGGCGGGCGACGATCTGCGCGGAAGCCGCTGCGGCGGCTTGGAGCTTGCTGTTCGAGCTGATGTAGAGCGGGTCGCCCGGAGTGGAGGACGCCGCGTCGGTCTCGTACTGGTTGGTGGCGAATTCGCCGCCAGCGAAGTACACGGTGACCTTTCCGGAGGCCTTCGTCTCGTCGAACGAGTCGGACAGGCGATTGACGAACTGATTGGTCTCGCCGGTTCCGCCGTAATCGACTGCGCCGATGTGGGCGTTGTTAGCGGCACCCGTCCCGCCGCCACCGGGGATGCCGGAGGTGCTGACGGACTTCGTGTCGCCCGCGACGCCAAGGGCATACTCGCCAGACGCGCCGGTGGCCAGGATGGCCTCTCCGGAAGCGTTCAGCTTGACCCACATGCCCTCGATGATTTCCTCGCCAGTGTGGACCGGATAGAACGCGGCCACCACGTGGTATTTCTCGATAAGAGCCATCTTCTTCCTCTCCTGTTCTTTTTTTCTTCGGCGGTTAACGCCTTACTCTTTTTCTTTCGCCAACCGCCAGCCTTGTTCCTTCTTCGTTTTTCAGTTCCTTTACTTCTTCATCTCATCCAGCGCGTTTAGTTGCTTGGTGAGTTTGAACTCCGATGCGATCCTGTCGACGAGCGACATCTCGGAGCCCGCAGTTTGAGGAATGATTGGCATGCTCAAGCTGGCGACTTTCGTCTCCGCCTGGGCCGCCATTGACATCTTGCTCGCGATCTTCTGACGCGTCTGCCTGATCGTCAGCGCGAGTTGTTGAATAGCCGGTACCGGCAACTGGGAGAGTTCATCGACCTTCGTCTTGTACTCCTGGTCGTTGATGTCCCCGTGGCGCAGCATGTCAGCGGCAAGCGCGGCGGCGCTGGCCAGCCTGGCCTCGCGCACCTTGGCCTCGTTCTCGGCTTTCTTCCGAGCCGCGGCTTCGCGTTTCTGGATATTTTCCTCGCTCGCGATCACGGTTCCCTTTGTCTCGACGTTTCCGCCATCGAATTGCTCGTTGCCCATCTTCCCGCCACCGGCCGGGACTTCGGGCTTGTCGGTCGGGATGCCACCAAGGTCACGCTTCTCGTTGCCTATGAGGCTCGCGTCGCCCTTGGAGACGTCCTCGATCTTGACTTCCTTGGCGTCGAACTTGGGCTCCTTGCCCATGGTCGATCCGTCCTGGAACTTCTTGTCGCCGGCGCTGTACCCCTCGGTCTGGAGGTTCTTGTCGACGGGCTGCGGGTCCTTGATCTTCTTCTCGTCGGCGGTCTTGACGGCCTTGCTCGATCCAGCCTCCGCCTTCTTCTCCTCGTCGTTCGTGAACTTCGTGGCTTCGAGCTTCGACGTGTCGGTCTTCGTCACGCCTTCCTCGGACTTGGCCGGGGAGCCCTTCTTGCCACCGACCGCGCCGCCATCTTCGGGCTTCTTGTCGGCGTCGTTCGTGAAGTTCTTGCCCTCGAGATTCGACGTGTCAGTCTTCGTCACGCCATCCTCGCAGGTGCATTTCGACTCGCGGATGAGCTTCAGGGCCGCGGTGGCGAACTTGCGACCGTCCCCGTCGTAGGGGATCTTGCCGACGCCGTCGATGAGCTCCGGCGACACGGACTTGAGGCTGGCCTTGGCCATGAACTTCTTGCCTTCCGGAGTCTCGACCAAGAGACCCTTCGGGGTGAACGTCGCGATAACGGTACCCTTGGTAGACACGTCGCCTCCTTGCCATGTTTCGTTGCCCAACGGGGAGCTGCCGGCGGGGACTTCAGGTCCGCCCGAGGGAAGGCTCTCGTCCTTGCCCATCAGGCTCGCTTCGCCCTTGCAGACATCTTCCTTGGACACGGTCTTGGCGTCGAATTTTTGCTCCTTGCCCATCGTGGAGCCGTCCTGGAACTTGTTCCCACCAGCCGTGAAACCTTCGGGCTTCACGTTGCCCTTTGGCAGGGACTCGGGCTTCTCGACGGACTTTTGCTTGGCGGGTCCGATTTTCTTGCCGCCAGCCAGTTGATCGGTATTGTTCAGGGACATCTCGGGGGCCAGACGAAGGAGCGTCTGTCCGACCCGGCGCAGGCGGCCGGCGCGGAGCATCATCGAGGCTTCCCGCTCTTCCTTCTCGTCGTCCCCTTCTTCCTTCTCGTCGCTCTCCTTCTCTTCTTTCTCCTCGCCCTTCTCCTCGGACTTGCCTTCCTCAGGCTTGTCGAGACCCTTCTCCTTGAACTCCTTCTCGACCTCCGGAGGATGGACTTCCTTGGACTCGCCATCCCCGCCTTCGTGCTCTCTTTCCTCGATCCCTGAATCGTGTTTCTCCTCGATGGCCTCGTGCATCGAATGCTGCTTCGAAGTCTCCCCGGGGAAGTGCGGCTTGGACTCGTTGATCGTGTTACCGCCGTTGGCCATCGCGCATCCAGAGCAAGCCTCGGCCGGAGCCGGTTCAGTCATCTCGGAAGGCTCGCCAGTGACGACCTGGCCTCCGTCGGGTTCCTGCATCTCGGCAGGCTCGCCGGTAACTTCGTCGCCCAATCCGCCCATCATGTCGGCGGAGGAATCTTCGGGAAGCTCGACGACGTCCGAGTCCATTCCCATTCCGTCTCCCATCCCGCTCATTTCGTCGCCCATTCCGTCGCCGGAAGTGACCGATATCGCGTTCATCAGCTCGTCCGCGACTTCCTTCGGGAGCTGGATGGTGACCGTCTCTTCGCCGCCCATCCCGCCTTCGCCCTCGGGCAGTTCGGGACCGACGTCAAGCGGGGCTTCGACCTGTTCCTCTACGACGGGCTCTTCTTCGATGGGCATCTCGTCAACGGGTTCATCGACGGGCTCTTCCTCGTCGAACCCCTCGTCGAACTCGTCGAACCCCTCGTCGAACTCCTCGTCAAACCCCATGTCATCCTCGCCCTCGGGCTCGCTGGCGATGTCGTTCGCGAACTCGTCGAGCTCGTCCATCGCGACGCGTTTGACCGCGTACGACTTCAGATACTCGGCGATCCCGGACGCAGATGTCTTCTCGTAGCCAAGTTTCTGGAGGTCCGACACGCAGTTCCCTGTGTCGTCCTTCGTGGCGTAGCTCGAGGCGACCCGCATGGCCAGCTTGACGGCCTTGCGTCGGCTACCGGCGAACCGGTCACCGATCTTGTCCCACCTGTCGCTGAGCTGCTTGCAGACGCAGTCCACCAGGCGAGAGCCTTCGCACGGGCCACTCAGGGCGACGGCGTTCTCTCCGAACCGCCTCGCGAGTCGTTCCCTTACGCTCTCAATGGGGAACTTCCCGGCGTCCGTGAGATTCTTCTCGGCCTTCTTTTGCATCAGACGTCTCCTTTTTCGTTTTTTCTCGTGCCCGAAGGCTCGATTGATTTACAGCAATCCCTCGTCGTGCAGGTCGGCGATGATGTTGGCCTTGTCGGAAAGGTTCGCCGCGGCGAACTTGGCCACGATGCCCTTCGACCTCAGGGCTGCCGCCAGCTTCATGCCCTTCGCCTCTACCGGGGACTTCTTCGCGGCGAACCGGGACTTGACGCCCCTGTCCTGCCACTCGAGCCTCGCGTAGATCGACTTGTCCGAGTCGACGAACGTGTCGAACTCGTACCGGCCCTTGCAGGCGTCGCAGGAACCGCTGCCGGAGCCGTTCTTGGCGGCCACGGTGACCTTGCTCGACCCGCAATGCGGGCAGAACCGGCCGATCGGCTTGCTGGCCCTCTTGATGAGTTCGGGCGTGACCTTGTAGGAGGCCGCGACGCCGACGGGCGGGAGACCGGCCGGAGGGATTTCCCCGCCGCCTTCGCCCATTCCGCCCATTCCGCCGTCTTCATCGCCTTCGGCGCTTTCAGGAGACTTCTCCTCGATGCCGCCCGGCCACGTGTCGACCTCGACCTTGACCGTGATGGTCCCGCTCGCGCCGCACTGGTTGCAGTTGAACTCTCCTGACTTCATGTCTACGTCGTCGGAACCGCAGGCGGGGCACAGGCTGCCAGGGGGCAACGCCTCTCCCTCGACCGGCTCCTCCTCGCCCGGACCGGCTTCCGGAGGGGCGCCAAGGGCGCTCACCGGGGGAGCCGCGGTCGGATCACCGGCCGCCGGGGGCATGGGCATCGTCGTTCCGCCAGGGGCTCCGGCTGGAGCACCGGGGGCCGCGCCGGTCATCGGATCTGGTCCGCCAGGCATCTGGGCGACGACCTGCCTTCGAGCTTCCTTGCGGGACTTCAAGTCTTCCGCCGTCTTGGACGTCTTGGGCTGGACGGACGACTTCCGGCCCATCATGTTGACCTCGACGGTCCCGTCATTCTTCTTCTGGACATGGACGTTCCTGGAGATTTCCAAACCCTGGGAAGAGGCGACCTTGTTGGCCTCGGAGAAGGCCGACTTGACCCACTCCTCGCCCTCGCCCTTGATGTCCCTGGAGGCCAGGATGACCTTGACGACTTCATCGGCGGTCTCGGCCATGGCCTCGCGGAGGAAATCGGACGGGTTCGGCTCGGACTTCGCTTCCTCGGCGGGTTTCCAATCGGAGATGGCCTCTGCGATATTCGCCGAGGCGTCCTTCTGGGTGGCGATCGTCTCGGCGACCTTCATCCCGACTTCGCCGGAGAGGCCGGAGTCGGAGAGGCTGCCGAGAAGGAAATTCTGAACGGAGAGGTTCGAGGAGTCGCGGGGCGTCCCGTGGAACGCAGCCCTGCGGAGTATCGTTTCCCGTGTTCCTTTGCCGCCTGCGGACGCGGCAACGAAGTTCGTAGCCTTCATTGCGTTGGTCGGGGAGGACGTGAACTCGGATACTGCTGCGATAATCTCGGCGGGGGTGGCGCCAGTGGCCTTCGCTGTACGAACGAACGCTTGCATGCCGGCCGCTATGGCCTTCTTCGCGTCTTCCTTCGACGCGATGCGGCGACCCCACGGCTCGCCCTGATCCTTCAGTTGTTTCTCGGTGATCATCTCAGGGTGATGACCTTTGTCGGAGTCTCTCCAGTCGTTGAGCTGAGCCTCCATGATCTGTTGTTTCTGGTCGCTGACGCCCGCCGCGAAGCTTTCCTTGTCGGCCGGGGTCTGGTTGCCCTCGATGCCCTTGTCGCGGAGCTGGCCTTCCATGACGTCCGTTCTCGGGGCGTCCTGGCGCTTGTCCTTGAGCTGGGCTTCGGTCACGGCGTCCTTCGGGTCGTCCTTGCGGGCGTGCTCGTCGTAGCCGGTGGTCTTCTTCTTGAGCTGGTCCTCGGTGATCGACTCGCGGATTTCGTCGGTCCTCGGGTGCAGCGGGACGCGCTGGCCCTCGAGCTGGACCTCCATGGTCCCGCTCAACTGCTCCGCCGTGTCTGACGGGGCGGACTCGGCGACCTTGCCGAGGTTTGCGCACTTGACCTTCAGCGCGGAGAGAATGTGCGCGCCGGCGGCCTTCGGGTTCGTGTCGATCATTTGGCGGATGTCCTCGTCGAGATCAGCGATCTTCAGGGAGGCGACCTTCTGCGCGCCGCGCAGACCGTAGACCTCATCGTCACCCATGATGATCTTGAACGGACCTTCGGAAAGCTCCGCCTTGAATCCCCTCACGCAGGGGTTTCCCCAGATACCGGCGAGCTTGCGGACCGTGTCGCTGTGCTTTTCGTTGTTAAGGTTCATCACTTGCTCCTGGCCTCCAACCTGGGCTTTCGCCTCTTCGTAAATTTTCTGCGCTTTGTCGTGCAAATCCTTTATGGACGACGACAGTCGCATCTCCTTGACACTTGACGCCATGGCTGGCTCCGTGACCTTGCCGACTCCCGTCTGTGTCGGCCCCATTGTTTCATTCGTCGGTGCCGGGGCAGATTCCTGCTCGCCACCAAGGGTGGCATCCGGCAACGGTGGAATGGCGGGCTGCTGCTGTTGCTGCCCGACGCTCCCATATCCCTGGTCCACCAACTCGTCGTTGACGTGTTGTAGCTCGGCGAGGACCTTGACTACGTCCTCGAGGAATTCGAGGTCTATGTATTGGCGCTGTCCGAGCATCGTCTGGGCCACGTCCTGGACGAGGTCCATGGCCTGGTTGAGCTTCTGGATTTCTTCCTGACCGGCGACCTTCGTCATTCCCGTGGACGCGGCCAGCTCGCGGATTCCTCTAAAGAGCGAATCAAGCTCGCCTTCGGGGTTCCTGTCCCCGGTCTTGACGATGGACTGGATGCTCTCGGCGGCTTTCTGTAGGGAGGCGGCCCGACCCATGAATTCCTCTGGGTCGAGGACGTCCCGGATCGTGCAATCCTTGCAGGCCCCGTCGGTGACGACGCTGATCTCGATGAACTTCAGCCCGTAGTTGCGCTCGAACACCTTCTTGCCGTTGACCGAACGACCTTTTGAAGTCTTCACGCAATCGCAGTAGTCGCTGGCAACAGCGGCGCGGTTGTTGCAGACGCTGCACGTGGAGTAGTCAACCTGCGTCCCCATCGACACGTCGGTGATGTAGCCTTCCTCAATGGCGCGGGCGAGGGACGGGAACGCCTCGCGGTCGATGAACATCGTGCAATAGACCGACTTCTCTTCCTCGACCCACTCGGCCACCACGACCTTGCCCTTGGCGGCCTCGACCTTGTTGTTCTCGTGGTTCGTGAAGACGGGGCATCCCTCGAAGGACTTGTACGACTTCTTGACCTCGTCGGTAGAGAACAGGTCGCCATTGTCGTTGGGGACGTCGGCCTCGATGGCCTTGACCCGGATCCAGAGGGCGTTCGGGTGCTTGGACATCTCCGCGACGAGGTCGACGGTGCCATCGCCGCGCCGGGTTATCTCCCCGACGAACTTCTTGGCGGTGACGACCTGTTTTTCCTCGGTGCTTCCGGCGAGGTCGACGGACGCCTTCGGGCCATTGATGATGGCCATGATGCGTCCCTTGATGGGTTTGTGTGTCTTTAGGAACATAGTCTCCTCGCGCACCTGACGCGAACAGGACTCTCACAAAAATAACTTAGGACTTTTCTGGCCGGATCCCTCTAAAGGCGGTCGAACCTTGTCATAGCGTCCCTTTCGGCCGCGGTCTTCGAAGATAATTCCTTACGCCTCACGTCGTTCGAGCTGACCGTCTTGCATATGGGCTTGGACATGCGTTTCTTGGCTTCCTCCTCGCCGAGGAGGCTCTTGAGGACGTCGTAATCCTCGCCCTCGACGATGATCCCCTTTTCCGTCAAGTCCAACGTCTTTGCCATCCTGGCCTTGGCCTTCTTCCTCGCCTCTAATACGGAGGCATCGTAGACGAGGGTCGGCGTCAGTTCCGCGATGTCGTTGGTCACGACGGTCTTGGAATGCAGGAGGTATTCCTTGTACAACGCGTCCTTCTCGGAGTCCGACATGTCCATGAGCTTCTTCGGGGCGTGGAACGACTCGTTGCATATCTCCTCGCCATCCCCCTCGGGAGGAGACCAGTCGGAGATGGCCTGCTCGGCCTTGGTTATTGGCTTTGGCATGTCTTCCCGATCGTGGCGTTCAGAACTCGATCAACGGCATCCGCCTCTTCCTTGCGCCCGGCCGAGTCGAGCTTGTCGGCGAGGGCGACGAGCCTCTGCACCACCGCGGCCTGCGCCGGCGGAACGGGTGGCTGGTCCGGGACCGGAGCCGGTGGCTGTGGAGGTTGGGCTTGGGGTTGTGGCTGTGCGGGGGCCGGTGCCGGGACGGGCTGGGCCGGGATCTGGGGCTGCTTCCTCTGGTATTGTTCCCTGACGTGCTTCTCGAACTTGTCCTGATGCATGACGTGCGGGGCGTCCGGGACCTCGTGCAGGGAGTGCGGGAGGACTACGCTCCCGATCGACTTGACCTGGAGTTTCTTGTCCTGGTTGGCGGGGAGCGCCTGGATGGCGGCTAGGTTGGCCTCGGCTATCTTCTTGTCCCCGAACAGGAGGACCGTATCGTCCTTGTCGAAGACGTATTGTTCCTGCCCATTCTCGTCGACGTAGGAGAGTCCGAACGCCTCCCATTCCGTTCGCTTGAACGCGGATACCGGGTCCTCGACCGCCTGTTTCACGGCCGTCCGGTACGCCTTGCGGACGCTCTGCATCTCGGGGGCGTTCAGGCCTTTCTTCAGGGCGCAGTTCTGGCACGTCTTTCCGAACTCGTACTTGACAGGGTCGATGTTCTTGGAGTTCTCGAACCCTTCCGACAGGAGAGCGTGCTCCTTCTTGATGAGCGAGTCGACTACCTCCGCGCTGAGCGGCCTGATGTTCCCCGCCTCGTCGAAGAATTCGGGGTTGGCCTTCTCCTGCTCGTACAGGTCGATTGACGCCGAGTAGCGTATGGATATCTGCGCGTTCTCGTCGATGAACCTCTGCGTGTGGGAGTCGAGCATCGTGATGGGCCCGAGTTCCGACACGTCCTTGTTGAGAACCTTCGCCATCATCTGGGCGCCGACCTTGACGTTGTTGAAGTAGACGCCCCTCCCGACCTTGAAGGCTTGGCTCGACAAGTCGACCTCGCCCTCGTCCTCGCTCGAGACCTTGTAGTTTTCTGGGCTGGTGGCCGGGTCCGCCGTGATGAGCGGCCTGGAACGTTCCTTCCTCCCCGGGATGCCTTTGTTTTTCCCGACTCCCGAGATTGATGGCTCGAAGGCGTAGTGTTCCTGGTAATACGCGCCGAACCCGAACCTGTTCTGGTCCCTGACGATCATGGGGGCGTCGGTCCCCTTGGACGACGCGTACTCTGGGGCGATGAACGCGTCGTAGGGCGATCCGGTGATGATCTCCGGGCCATTGGGTCCGGGGACCGTCTTGTACCTCTTGGTCTCGCCTCCGGAGATGACGTGCGACCTTCCGCTCGGGGACGACATCCTCAGGGACGTATCCTTGATGAGGAGCGGGTACCCGCCGAGGCCGGTGTTTGACCCCTGTTGGGGATTGGTCCCTTCGGGGGCAGGACCGTAGACGTACATCTTGGATTTCGGATCATAGCGCCTGCACGCGTGGACTTCCTGCGTCGACCCGTCTTCCCCGGTGATGACCTCCTTGGGAAGATTGACCGTGAACTCGAGTGGTGACTGCTCGATCTCCTCGAAGTTCCCGGAAGGATCTCCTTCGTGTCCTCCTTTTGGAAGCATCATCTCGTCGAGGTCAGGGACCTTGCTTCTTGGATGACCCAGCTTGAGCCCGCACGTGGCGGAATGACGGAACTGGTCATGGGACAGGGCGACCTTGTTGCTTTGGGCGAGGTATTGGAACCCCTTCAGGTAGCTTCGGATGTTCCAGTGGATCGCGTTCAATTCGCGTTGTTTCCCGGCCTCCTTGGCCGCCGCGAGCCCGTTGACGCCCTGCGTAAGTTCCTGGCTTGCCTGCTCGAATCCATCGTCGCGCTGTCCGGAGGAGACCTTTTTCGCGATGAACGCCGCGAACTCACTCGCTTGCGTGTTGAAGTGTTGCTTGAAGGCGTCGATCCCCTCGGCGTCGGCGAGCAATGGCAGGAGCTCGTTGTCGGTATATTCCTCGTCTTCGTAATACTCGACGAGCAACCTCCTCATCGTCGACTTGAGGTTTTCGTCGTTGGGCCCTGAGTGCAGAGCCTCCAATATCTCGTGTTGTTGCCCGAGCTTCTTCAGGGAGTTGCCCGCGTATGGCGCCATCAGGGCGACCGGATCGGCTACGACGTACTCGTGGGTGACGGAATCCCCCCTGTTTTCCTCCTCACCAGTGAAGGGCTCGTACAGGGGCTTGATCATGTACGGGACGCCTTCGGTATCGTACCGGATGAGGCTAGACCCGGACGCTTTGATTTCCTCGAAGAAAGGCTCGTCCCAGTCAAACTCCTTTCCTTGCCGATTGGAGTCGTCGAGGGCTCTCATGAGGGTCTTCTGCTCGGGGATGCCGACGGTGATGATCCCATCGTATGGCTTGACCATCTCGTTGACCTGCTCGAACAGGTCGGCCCGCATGTTGATCTGGACGGGGATCCTGTTCCTGATAGAGGATCCCTTCTGCAACTTGGTCAGGTCGCGGTCTTCCATGAACCTGAGCACTTCCCTGGGGAGGACAACGTCGGCGATCTCGCCGGAAGCCTTCTTCTTCGGGTCCCAATACTCGCTCCGGTCCCTCTTCTTCTCGCCCAGCTTCTTTAGGGCCGTCCACAGGGTGACCGTGTTGGCGAACGAGTTCATCGAGAAGCTGATCGTCGGGGTCATGCGCATGTTGCGCCACGTGGCTCTGTGATATTGGCCTGGGATGTCCTCGGTATGGAAAGGCGTCTTCCTGGTCACGGCCCCCCCGGTGGCGTCAATGATCGGGTTGGCGGTCCAAACCCCCTGCTTGAAGACCTTGTCGAACTCCTCCTTGTTGGGCGGCTCGTAGGTAGCGGCGATGGGGGCCGGCTTGATCCCCTCGTCCCTGGACATCGGCTGGACCTGGCCCGAGAACTCGTCGTATACCTCGTGCCCGACGGGGACGTTGGTGACGTCGATTCCCGAAAACCTGGGTCTGGCGAACATCGCGGGGATGAACCCGATGAACGGGGCGGCCTTGTAGGCGTAGCAAAGGATCTCCGGGGTTACCCTCCCGCCGAGCCGTCGCCTGATGGCGGCCTGATCGCCGGCGGAACCCAACATCGAGGATTCCTTGGTCATCTTCCCGTCGGAGGAGGCTCCCTTTCCCTTGTGTTGTAGGTCTTGCAGGACGGGCACCCTGGATATGTCCTGGATCGAGTAGCCTTGCGTGGTTAGAGGCTTGTCCTTTGGAGGAGGAACCTGCCACGTATCCCTGGCGTGCGACATGGCCTCGCGCTGGTTGGCGAACTTCTTCCCTGACGCGCCGTGGTCGGCCGGCATCTTCCTGAGCCCGGCGAAGAAATGGTATCCCTTCTTCTTGGAGAATCCCGGGCTCACGACGACGTAGTAGTCGTTGCCCGTGACGGAGTCGTGACCCTCCCATCGGCAATACGCGCCTGGTCCTATCTGGGAATCCATCTCCTTCTTCAGGTGGGCGGACTTCTCTCCGCTGTACGACTCAACCCACCGGATTCCCCTCTCCTTGATTGGAATTGCCACTTTCCTCGACCTCCGCAGGCGCTATATGTGCCTCGACCTCGACGGAATCTTCCCCGGCGAACTTGGTCAGGCGCAGGGACTCCTCGAGGGCGTTGGTGCGCCGCTTGTTATCCTCGATGGCGCGACGCCAGTTCTTCTGCACGTACGCCACTATAGTTTTCCGAACGTCCGGCATGCGCTCCTTCAGGTCGGCCTCCCCGAACCTCAGGACGGTCCACCCAGCCTGGGACAACTCCTTGTCCCTGATGTTGTCGTGCGCCTTGGTCTCGGGCTGGTTGTGCCAGTATGCGCCGTCCACCTCGATGTCCAGCCGCAGGGCCGGAACGCAGAAATCGGCCACGTACGGTCCTATCGTCTGTTGCACGCCGATGGAGAACGGCAGCCTCATGGCGGAGATTTCCTTATGCATCATGGCCTCGAGGGACGTGAGCCTGACCGTAACCGGCTGGGCGTCGGCCTCGTCCGGGACGCTCGATTGCATCGGCTTGCGGCCCTTGGAGAGTATCTTGCCGGACGTCCCGCCGACGGATGCCGCAGCCACGCCTGCCGGAGCAGCGCCTCCGGGGGGCGCGCCTCCGAGGGGATCGCCCCCCGGGGGAGCGCCCCCTGCTTCTGGTCCAGGAGGCATCCCACCGGCTCCGCCACCGCCGAACAAGCCTTCCATTCCTCCTCCGCCCGCTCCTCCGCCCGCTCCTCCGCCGATCATGCCGCCGGCCCCGCCGGCTCCGCTCATCCCGGCGAGTTTCTGGCTCGCGGATTCGAAGCGGAGCCGCTCGATCTCATGGTCGTAGTCCATGTTGTACTTCTCGAGCAGCGTCTGCCCGGAGACCAACCCCTTGTCGAACAGGGCATTGATCAATTGCTTCTGCTGGCTGTCGTCGCGGATGTTCAGCTCGTTCCACTGGACCCTCGGGTAGATCCATACCGGCTCGCCGATCTCCTTCGACGCCGTCTCGTCGATGAACCCCCTCATCTGGGCGATGGGCTTGTAGATCTTGTCTTCTATCCACCTCCCCAGCTCCAGTCGCCACGATTCCATGCGCTGGATCATCGCCTCGGCGCCGATGGCGGCGGAATTCCCTTGAATGGCGATCTTGCCATTCCTTTCAGTCACAAAGAATCCCGTCGGGACGGTGAAGCACCAAACCTTGCCCTTGTATGGCATCCTCGTAATGACGTCATGCCTCCTGGAATGGAGGATCGTCGTCTCAGACTCAAAATCCTTGTCCGAGAAGAGGACTTGCCAAATCCCGTTGCCCTTGTGCAGGAACCTGCTTCGCGGGGTATGACCGCACTTGAGGGCGATCTCGACTACGTCGTCCTTGAGGCGCTCACTTATGGTAAAATACCGATAGCGACGATGGGGATAAGTCGACGTGCTCCTGTCGTCGAAGAACGTAGTTCCATCACCGCTCACCATGTCGGACAGGAACTTGGACAAGTATTTCCTAGGTAAGTCCTTGATCCATTTCGGGATTCTCTTTTGCCCGGACCCATTGCCGAACTCGTTCTCCATGTGCGCGGCGATGATCTTGTCGTGTATCAAGAACTGGTCTCCATGGGACGACTCGTAATGAGCGATCTTGACCGGGGCGCGAGCCGTTAGCGCCAAGAGACTATCCCATGCCTTTCCTTTTGGCGTCTGATAGATGCACGCCGACATCGGCTCCCCGTACGTGCTCCTGGACTTTCTTGACTCCTTGCGAACATATCCTTCCGTAACGTAGAGGGCGGCGATCTCGAGGTAGTCATCCAAGGACAAGGTCTTGGACCCGATCGTGATGAAGGCCGGGTAGTCAGTTGATCCTTCCCATTCGACGGTTTGCCTGAATTTTGACCTTCGTCCAACCTCCGAGGCTTTCGCGACGGTCCATTCGTCCGAGCCTCTAGGCTGGAACAGCATCCTATGGGAGTCAGTAACGGCCACGTCGATCTTGTTGGTCTTGAAATGGACCAGCTCGCCATCGAAGTCATGCTCATGCCTGGAGATGGCCTTGTGATACTCCAACTTTCCAGTGTCCTGGTTGAAGCAAGCGATCTCGTCGTCGTTGGTAATCTCGTCATAGTGCTTGAACCCGTTCCGGGTGAGGGCACGAGTCTGAGAATCATGGCACTGGTACGACCCCATGGACCCCGACAACAACGCGTCGTTGATCATGAGCCCTTGGAGGATTTCCTTGTCGATCAGCTCGTACTCGTTGGATAGTTGGAGGACTTTCCCAGAAGTATTTCCGGTCAAGATGATCTGTTTGCCTGCTTTGACGAAGAAGTTATGATTTTGCATCTCAAGGCACCACATCCTTCCCTCGAATGGTATTTTTTCGATGGAAGTTAAGGTAAACGTTTCATTGATGCAAACGTCGCCCCAAGATATTCGATTTGTCTTGTACTCTTTGCCTTTGGGAGTAGTTCCCCTCTCGACGTCAATCCTCGGGCTTCTCCCCATCTTGACCAACATATTGCATACTTGGTCCCTTAGCTGATCAGAGGCGGTAGAATAGCGATTTCTTTTCGCGGTTCCATCGCCCGCATACATGGCGTCCCAGATAATCCTCAAGTAGGAGGCTGGAAGTTCCATCATCCAAGACGGGAACTTCTTGTCGTATGAACCGTCCCCGAATTCCTTGGCCATCCACCTGGACAAGTCGGCGTTACCAATCATGAATTGGTAATTGTTCCCGCTGCCTCGTTCGTCTATCGTTTCCCACATCGTAGGGCTTGCTTTTTTGCATAGCGCCCTCATGTCCTCGAAACAGGTGGAACTGAAGTTTTGAGACATCCCGAAGCATTGGATTTTCTTGTCTTCGGAAAGGTTCTTGTTGCCCTCCCTCTTGACGTGCCCCTCGGCCACGTAATATCCAGCGAACTTGCAGAAGTCTTCCAGGCTGAAGTCCTTGAACTCCTCTCGCTCAAGGTATGGAAGGCGGCTTGGAATTGAACCTTCCCATGACCATTTGTCTTGGCGGAGCAGCTTGTCGCCAACTACAAGGTCTTCGCTCAACTTGACTGTTCCGTCGTCGAGATAATGACGATGGTTCGGAGTGGTTAGGAAAGACCACTTTCCATTTCCGATGCGATACGCGTAACCCCATGAGTTGGACTTATTGTAATCGAACTCAACCTTTCGGATGAATTTTTGGTACTCGACCTTGCCATTGTCCGCATTCCACGTGGCGATCAAGTCTTCTTCTCCAAGATCGCGGAAATGCTTGATCCCATCTTGACACAGGACGAACGAGTTCTCGTAGTCGGTCGATAGGCATCCGATCCAATCGTAGTTGAACGCGTGGTGGGTCACCAGCGTCAGGTTCGGGTCGTTTACCACGTTGGCGAGCTGAGCCTGGACGTCGGCGATGTCCGCCGGGCCGGCCGGTCGCTCGCTGTCCCCGAGCTTGATGACGCGCACGGGCAGGATCATGCGTTCGGCGATGATCCACTGGGCGGACATGAGCTTGTCCTTGTAGGCCAGCGTCTTAAACAGGCGCCGGAGCAGAGACACGCCGTACGTCCCGTACGGGTACGGGTTGTGCCGGAGGTGCGAGACGCACTCGTTGGACAGGGGGATCGGCCTGTTACCCAGGATCAGTTGCCTGATGTTCGCCGGCAGGCGGTCGTAGATCGCCTTGGGCTGCTTGCGCCAGACGATCTTCTTCAGCTCGTCGTCCGGGATCATGGTTATGACGGGGTCGTCGACCATGATGTTGGTCTGGACATCGATCCAGTCCGGGTTCAGGACCACGAGCCTGCGGAACGATCCGCCAGGATGCCGGCACAGCTTGCCTTCCCTGCTGATGCCGCTGCCCTTGCACTTGTCGCAATCGATTTCGAGGAACGGGAACACGTCGCCGATGAGGTAATACTCCTTGCTCATCATCTTCGTCCACGAGTCGAGGTTGAGCTTCGCGTTGACGTTGTCGAAGAACTTCTTGATCGCGTGATGCTCGCAGGCCG
>Ga0307376_10002459_pt1 | contig 18215 bp, 26 predicted proteins | sample TR2MG_FD_202536 | JGI IMG/M metagenome (GOLD analysis project Ga0307376, IMG submission 202536) | Soil microbial communities from Risofladan, Vaasa, Finland - TR-2 | ecosystem: Environmental > Terrestrial > Soil > Coastal area > Acid sulfate soil | place: Finland: Risofladan, Vaasa | collected...
AATGACAAGGGTTACACAATGGATAATGTAGTTCCTTGTTGTAGAAATTGTAATCGAGCAAAATATAAAATGACATTACAAGAATTTCAAGAAAAACAGAAATAAAATTATAGAAGGGAGGTGAAAATCAATGGAAATTAAGAAAGCGATATCTATGCGTATGGAAGTTAAGGAAGCGATAGAATTTTTAGAGGGTATTAAACCTAATATTTATGAAAAAAATACTAAAGATAAAATCAAAAAAATATTAATTGATAAGGGGATAATTACTAAAACCAACGAGGAATTAAAAGGGATAGAAGGGAAATATATAATTAATATAGATGAAGTTATTGATTTGCTCCAGCAAGGCGAAGCGTATCGGCTAACATTGAAGGCATTAGATATTAATTATGGTCATTACCTGATAGGGGTAAAAGATAATAAGGAAGTGGGGGAAAGTTATACAATTAGAGATTTGATAGACATCAGTTATCAAAAATACTTCCCAAAAGAGAAGTAATGAAAATAAACAATGCGGGGGGTAAGCTGAAATAATATAGTTTACCCCTTGCAAAAAAAAGGAGAAATTATTTCTGAAATCCGACCAGACTTGACAAATATTTGTATACTTAGAGTAAGGGGAGTGTAATGTCTTATCAATATAAAATCTTATAAAGTAATAAATTATGGCTTAGATCCGCCAGGAACCTCAACACCGCTTTGGGGTGATAATAACATAAGCGAAGATAGTATTATCACCTCAATGGACTTCCAAGAGAGTCTGCAAAAATTAACCTCAATTGAAAGAGAAATTATTCAATTATGTAATCAAGGTTATTCAAAGCGTGAAATAGCCGAGATGATTAACCTGCCAGAAACCACGACCCACGATATAAAACAAAGAGCAATTAGTAAATTAAGGAAGATGTTAAATGGAGAAGATAGTATTCACAGCCTCTTTGCCTGATATCCTGTCAGCCATCAACATTGCAGGCGTAGACGGCAACAGCAGGATTAAATTAGATATACCGGCAAGTGATGTGGCGGCAGTAGTTCAGTTAATAGAGATGAGGGGGCAAAGTTTTAAGGTAACGATAGAGGATGATTACTAATGGCTAAAATGACAAAGGTGACAAAAAAAACGTTTTTAAATATATATAAAATTAATGGTGGAAGTGTTACTAATGCTTGTGAAGTAGTGGGTATATGTAGAAATTGTTATTATAAAGCCCTTGAAAAAGACCTTAAATTTAAGCAGGCCATTGAAGATGTAAAGGAAGAATATAATGAGGAATTAGTTATATTAGCCAAAAAAGGTTTAAAGACAAACCTAAATAGAAGCAAGCAGAGTGCAGTTGAGTATGTATTAAATAATAAAACTAATGGAGAATTTTCTAACACAGTGAAGAACGAGCTTACCGGCAAAGACGGCGCACCTATTAGTTTTAAGTTTATCATTGAAAAGACCTATTCTGAGCTAAATCCCGAAAAAAAAGATGCTCAGGATTGATTGTAACGCACACAAAATAAGGTGTGCTTATGATATTACCTATTTTTTAGGGGGAATATGACAGAAATTAAAGATATCCGGGTCAAGTTGACCCTTAAACAAACTCAATGCTGGGATGCCTTCTGGAACCCCAACATCAATTCTATCCTTTTCGGTGGTGCAATGGGCGGTGGTAAATCTTATATCGGTTGTTTACTACTTGATTATTATGCAAGCTGGGTAATCGAAAAGTTTAATTTACAGCCTAATAAATATCCTATTAATCTTGGATTTATGGGGCGTAATAGGGCAGTAGATTTTAACGATACTACATTAGAGACTTGGAAAAGAACTATCCCCGAACATTACTATATTAGAGCACAAGATAAAGAAATTGTTATTGAGAATAAGGTTAAGTATGCTTTTGGTGGGCTTGATAACACTGAAGAAGTAAACAAATTCAGTTCGGCTGAATTTGCGGTAGTATTTATAGACCAAGCAGAGGAATGCAAAAAGGATAATATCGCTATATTGATGTCAAGATTTCGATTACAGATTAATGGTATAGCCTTACCGTATAAGTCATTATTTACAGCTAATCCTAAAAACTGTTTTTTAAAAGATGAATTTGTTTTAGGTAGTGATCCCAAGAAAATATACATACCTGCTTTACCTGCTGAAAATCCAAACTTACCACATACATATATGGATAGCCTACGAGAAGCCTTTAAGCATAGACCTGAATTATTATTAGCCTATCTTGAGGGTAGCTGGGATAGTCTTGAAGGTTCGGATATTGTCATTAAGGATATCTGGATCAGAGATGCCGCAAGAGTAGTCAAAAGTTATATAGGCAGACCTAAACGAGTATTCGGTGTAGATGTAGCAAGGTTCGGCGATGACCTTACGGTTTGTTACGACATGGAAGATACAGATATAGTTGATGAGATGATATTCGGCCAGAAAGACACGATGTATACCGCAGGTAAGATACACATCTGGGCGCAGGAGAAACATCCTGATTTAATCGGCGTAGACGTGACTGGTGGTTTAGGTGGAGGGGTAGCCGATAGATTAAGGGAAATGGGCGATAATGTTTTGGATGTCAATAGTTCTGAGAAGGCAGAAGAAGAAACTAAATATTATAATTTAAGGGCAGAGATGTATTGGAACACGGGCAGAAGGTTTGCCGAAAAGGATATTAAGTTAACCTGGCAAGGCAAGTCGGGGGAAGACAAAGATTTAGCCAGGGAATTATCGTCTGCGTCTTACCTAATCCGTAACGGCAAAATATTAATCGAACCTAAAGAGAAGATTAAAGAACGCTTAGGCAGAAGTCCTGATAAAGCAGACGCTTATATTATAGGTTTACACACTTTAAACGATGCGGTGATAGCAGAAAGTTATGGAGATTGGAGAGATGATGACTACAAGGCGAAATGCTCGCCGTATACGGGATTGTAAGGGGAATAAGATGGAAAAGAAAAATCCAATAAAATGTTTAAAATGTATTGATAAATTCATAGATTGTAGAGATTTAATTTTCTGTAGGTATGGGGAATTGAGATATATAGGTCGCAAGAAGGATTATGAGATACCTGAATGGTGTCCAAAAAAAGATATTCCTCATTGGGAAGAGGGGGAAATAAAATGAAATATAAAAAGTTATTGAAAGAATCATATGAACTATTGGATTGGTGTTTATCTATTAACAATGAGAAACAGACAATGATTGTGGTAAATCAAATTATTAAAGTGAAATTGATTCGGGACGTATTAGAAGGTTTTACAATAAAACAAGGTAAAGGTGAAATTTACATTTCATAGTAAATAATATTCACAGGGGTGAAAGAGATGAGTCATATTGAACGAAGAAACTGTTGTAAAGAAAAAGGGCGAGGTTCTAAAGGAATTTGTATTAAAGAAATATAAAATCGGCATTGATTTCTGGAAACCCTTTCGGGAGAACTGGGCAGATATCAAGAAAGAATACGTTGGCGTGCTGAACGAGGCTAAAGAAGATTGGCAGGGCAATGTTATCGTCCCCACTTTAAAGAAGGTGGTCCGCAACCTCGTATCACTCTATCTCTCCATGCTTCTGTCTAAAGGGGCGGAGTCGTTTGATCTGGGGCCAGGGGAAGAAAGCGATAAGAAGAACGCCGAGAACCTGCGATTGAAGATAATCTATGACTTAAACACGATGGAAATAGAAAAGAAGATGATACCTATCCTGCAGGACTTTGTCCTTTACGGCTATGCAGTCGCTTATGTCCCCTGGAAACACACCGTAGAAAAAATGAGAACAGGCAAGAATACAGTGAAGGATGTAGTAACCTTTGACGGACCGGATTTAGAATGTGCTGACCTGCAAAAGCTCGTTAGTGACCCCAACTGCAAGGATTTATCTTCATGGAAAATCTATGAGAAAGATGATATCCCGATAACTTACCTCAAGCAAAAAGAGAAAGATAAAGTTTACTTCAACATTGACGCCCTTAAAGAAAGTATTGGCCTCAATGTAGATGTAGTAGATACATTAGAATATCACGGACTCGTTCCTAAAAGGTTAATTGAAGGGCAAGTAGATGACCCCGACGAACCGAATCCCTTTGATGATGAATATGTACAGGCCATTATCGTTCTGGCTCATGAAGATACAGTTATCAGGGCAAGTGCTTATCCTTACTGGTGTAATGATATATTTGTCCCTTTCGTTAATGACCACATGGTAGATGAGATTGTAGGCATGGGAAGCGGTGATGATATCAAGGCACTTGCTCCTATGCTCACCAACCTATATAACAAATTAACAGACCTTGTAAACATCGTAACTAATCCTGCTTATGAAATGGTAGTCAGCCGTTATTTAGGTAGGGCAAAGACTATTCTCATGAGACCGGGAAGAGTCTTGCCGGTTAAAGAATTAAATACTATAAGAGAGATTAGCACTACTGCTCAGGCTTCAACTATACAATTAATACCGCAGTTAATCGCTATGATCAACGGAATTATAGAAGAGATAACAGGTTCAACTCCGCAAATCATGCCTACGGCTGACAAAAAAGATGTCCATTCTACTGCTACTGGACTGGCCATGATGACCGAAAAGTCTATGCAGCCGATTAATACGAAGGTTAAGTTTTATATTGAGCCTGCCTTCAGAAAAGTATTAGGGATTATATACAGGCACAATATACAGCACTTTAAGCGAGCTGATGCAGTCAGGATATTAGGGGAAAAGAAAGCCGCAGAGTTTAACCTCACTGAATTAACTAAAGCAGATATTATGATGAAGGGCAACCCTGACTTCATTCCTACCGGCATATCAGGGTTCATGGAAAAGAGAGTAGAGATACAGAACTTATTAGACTTCGTGAAGATAGGTGCTACCACAATGATACCTGCCACCCAAAAAGATTTATTAGGCAATGATATACCGATAAATAATCCTGATGGTACACCCGCTATGAAGCCATTCATGAAGTTACAAGTAATAGTCAGGCGTATCGGTGAACTGTTAAAGATAAAAGATTTAGACGAATTGATACCCGAAGAAGAAAAGAAACCAGTTACTCCTCAAACTAACGCCTCAAAACCTCCACCACTGGCTGCCTCTCGGCCAGGTCAGGCAAGTCGGAATACCCCTGCTGGCTTGCCTGGTGGAAACTACTTAGCACGAGGGATGGGAGGACAGAAGGGGTGAAAGGAGGACTAAATGCCAGACAACCTAACCACAGAAGAAAAGGAACTCGAACTATCGGCACAAGAAGCCCATAACCTAATCGAACTTTGTAATACCAATGGCTGGAAACTGCTCCGTGAGAAGTATTTCGATGTCAGGCTGAAAGAGGCAAAAGAATATCTTTGTGATACCAAAAATACTGATATGGCATTGATACAGGCTAAACGGCTGATGGTGGACTTTATACAGACCATGTTAAACGAGATTACTACGCAGGTTACGATTGGCCTGGAAGATGAGGAAGAATTAGTTAGACGGAAGGAAAAGAAAAAGAAGAAATAGGGGGGAAAGATATGATTTTTGATAGTGCTTTTAATAAATTTATGAAAGATTTAGAAAGGCAAAGAGACAATTATAAACATAATAGTAAAGTCTTATACACCGAAGGTCAGATAAGAAATATTTACGATAATTTAATAAATGCTATAAATGAAATAAACACTACAGGATATCTTGATGTAGAAAAATATTACGAAGAATAATCATAAGAGAGGACAAGGGGAATATAATTAAAGGAGTTTATATTCATGGGAAAAGACGATAACAATCCCAAAACCGCCTCGCAAGAACAAGCGGATAATAAGACTATCGTTCCTGAACCGGTAGATAAAAACGCCCCGTTTTCGTTAGAAGAAGCTCAACAGGTTTTAGAAGCAGAAGAAGGTAATATTGAAGCTGAAATTGAGAAACTTAAAGGAAGTAAAGACACAGACATTGCACCTGACCTAAAAGAACTAAAGGAAAAGCAGGTCAAAGCTAAACAGGAAATCAAACAGAAGAAAGAAGAAATAGTAGAAGTAGAAGAAGAAACTACAGAACCCACAGAGGCTATCCCCGATAAGTTTAAGAATAAGACCCTTGAAGAATTGATAAAGATGTCAAAGGAAACAGAGGCTTATTCTACTAAACTATCACAGAAGAATAAGGAATTAGAGAAGCAAGTCAAGGATTTAGAATTAATTAATGCCAAAATTGATGAATATGAAAAGTCTGCGGTGGTTAAAGACCAGCAGGCTATCAAATCTAACCTGCCACTCTACCCCCCTGACGAACTGTATTACGATGACCCTATCAAATATAACAAGCAGGTTAAAGCCTATAACGATGCAGTATTAAAAGCCGCCATTGATCCGCTATACGGACAAAACTACGGTTATGAAAAGAAGAAAGTTATAGATGCCTTAAAAGAAAAGACTAAAGATAGAGTTATCCCTTACTCCGAAATAGAAGCCGAAGTAGAAGCACACTTAAAGAAAAATCCAGAACTGTTTGATATTCATAAATTAAAAGCAAGAGAAGTGGTCTATGGTGAAATGGTAGCCGAAAGATTGCCTGACAAGGTAGAAGATATTAAAAAGAAAGCTGTTGAGGAAGCAAAAAAAGAGTTGAAGGAAGAAGAAGAAGATTTGAGTAATGCTCAGATTATGTCTTCCGATATCACAACTCTAAAGAGAGCGAGTAAGCCGGTTGATTTTGCAGAACAGCTTGATAGTGGTGTTGACCCGAGAAAGGTTATTGAAGGGTTAAAAAAGAAACACAATATCAATTATGATTTCTAAAAAATAGATTGGCATTCTAAGGGGAATATAAAAACTTAGGATGTGAATTATTATGACAGACTGGTTAAGTAATGTCTATGCCCAACAGGGAAGAAGTACTGGACTTTCCACTGGGACTAAAGCCAATGATATAAAAACTCTCTATAAGGCAATATATTTGAAAAATAGAGAGCCAGAATTAGTATTTCAGCAATTTGCTCAAAAACAGACAAATACTGATATACCGTTAAGTACGGGTGATAATGTTGAATTTACTCGGTATGCACCATTAGCAACCGATGCAAATTATAATATACTCACAGAAGGAACTACCCCCAATCCAGAACAATATTATGCTCAGACCGTTACTGCGATTCTTGACGAATACGGTAATTACGTCAAACCATCTTCAAGATTATGGCTTACTGCTTTTGACCCCAAACTTGGTGGTTTAGCAAGATTACTTGGTGTTCAATCGGGTAAACAGTTAGACCTTAAAATACAGAGTTGTATTGCGAAAGGATTTATGGGTATAAGAGCAGATGGTGATACTGCCTATCAAGGTCAGGTAGTTTGTGTTACGACTGGAAGTAGTATTACCAATGTTAAAGTAACTGGGATGCCCTCCGGTATTGCAACTGATACAACAGGTTCTACTGGTGTTATTGTATTTATCAGTGGTAGAAACGAAGGAATTTCCAGAACTTATGTTGGAGTAGATGATGATGAAATAACTGTAGCTACATTACCATTTACTCCTCTTGATGGTGAGATTGCAAGAATCTGTGATACCGAAGGGTTAACTACTGGTGATAAGATTACTGCTGCATTAGTTAAGAAATCAGTTGCTTTGTTAGAATCTCAGGAAACTCCTTTGTTCCCTGATGGTTACTATCACGGAGTTATTCCTGCTGGTGCGATGAAGTATGACTTTATGAACGATACCGAATATATCAACTTAAAGCATTATGCTGCACCTAAAGACCTTTACAGGAATTTAGTAGGAGAATTTGCTAATGTTCGTTTCCATAAAGATACTCATCCATTTAGACATACTGCTGGAGTTTTAGCAACTTATGTTGCAAGTGCTGCTCCTCAAATGGTAAGTATATTTGGGTCTGATGCATTTGGTAACATCAAGTTAGCTGGCAAAGACCAAGTATTCGAAGTTTGCCCACCTGAATTTACTACTACTAACCCGTTGGCAATGTTCGGAACTATGTCCTGGAAGAATATGTACTGCCCATTGGTATTGAATGGGGCATGGGGAGTCAATATCTTCGCTGTGCCGACTGCTCTGTAAACTAATCTTATAACACAATGGGAAGCGGGCGGGACGATAACTCCCGCCTGCGTAAAATAAAAAAGGAAGTGATTTTAAATGTCTCAGACAATTGGTAAATATATAGGAGAGGGACACGGAAAGGGGGAAGTCTATGCAGCTTTAGCGTATAACCCAAGCGATGCTTTTGGTGGTATGCAGATAAAGGGCGTAAAATTTAGTCCCGTTGCTGGTATTCCTGCTATACAAGTAGGAGATTCCACTACCGCATGGACAGCATTATATGGTGATAGAGCCATATCAATTTATAGTACCTGTGCTGATACTGGAACTGGCAATGCTATGCCAGTATATATCAAGGCAGTAATGGCTGGTATTGGTGGACTTGGAAGAGCAATAGAAGCAGTATTAGATGTAAATGCGAGACTCGGAAGTTATTCTAATGCCATTAAAGGTTATATTGACTTTACTGGTGGTAGTGTAGCTGGTCTTGGTTCTGCAATCTGTGCTGAAATGCTAATGGGTGGAGCTTCAATGCCTGCTGCTGGAAACTATGCACCTTTAGAAATTGAATTGGTTACTCCCACAGGTTGGACTGGCGTTCAAGTAGCAAGTTTTATCCATGCACAAGTTTCAGGAGATCCAACTGCAATGACTGCTTTTGGGACTACTGGATATCTAATGAATATTGTAGGAGTTGCTGACGTAACAAGTGGAGTTTTCCATAATTTTACAACACCAGTAGCAGCATCAACGTATGGATTAAAAATCTTAGTTTCTGGTGTACCTTACGACATACTTTTAGTGGCAACACAAAATTAAACTAAAATACTTTGCGGGGTGAAATTCCCCGCAATCTTATAAGAAAGGAGGAATAAATGCGTAAATTAAATGTAGAGAATTACATCAATGAAATTAAAGTAAATGAAAACGGTGCTACCGTAACGAAAGAAATAGAATATGAGTTTAAGGATTCGCTTATCTTTATTATGTTTAACCGTGAATTGCAATTAGCTGGTAAAAGCCTGTTAGAACAAAATAAATTAGCCGAAAAGATATTGGCAGTAGATAAGGAAATCATATTAGAAGAAGCGGAATATAACAAGATTAAACAGGCAGTAGAAACTTTTAAGGGCTGTACCCGCAATGAAGTCCAGTTAGTTGATAGAGTCCTTAATTGCCCGGAAATCGATGTAGAAGAAAAGAAAACTGATTTTAGTAAGAATTAAGGGGGAAAATATGTTTATAGTAGACCAGTTAATTGATGATAATTTAGAACTGCTGTTATCACCCTTTTACCGTGACAGCGTAGGAGGGGAGGAATTACATGAAACCAGATAAAACAGGAAATAAAAATCAAATAAAGTTTGAGAAGATTAGAATTGTATCGAGTAATTATAAGATTACCTATCACGATGTAGTAAGAGATAATGACGGAAAGATATTAGAAGGTCGAATATTAGAGGCTTTAAAAGAAATATTAATAGACAAAAACTTGTGTTACCAAACGAAGTTACAAGTAATTATGCATGAAGCTATGCACGGGATAAAATGGGAAATGTGTTTTGATATAAAAGATGAAAATTGGAATACCCAACTTACCACTGGTGTTACTTGTTTTATTCGGGATAATCCAAAGTTTATTATAGAGTATATGAGAGTTCTTAATAATTAAGTTTTAAGGAGGGCTAACCATGCCTGCAAAATCTAAATCACAATTTAAATTAATGAAGACAATTGCCGAAGGGACTTATCCTTCTGGTTATAGAGGGATATCTAAAAAGGTTGCTAAAGAATTTGTAGACCATCAAAGTCCTAAGAAATTGCCTGAAAAAGTAAAAAAGAATAAAAAGAAAAAATAAACGAAAGGGGGAATAATCAATTATGTCAATGATAATCTCACAGGAATTTATGCAAAGCGAAGTAATCAATCCGATGGCGAGAAGGCTTGCAGATATAGAAAAGAAGATAGATTTATTGAAATCCGATATTGAATTATTGGTTAAAGATTTCGATAAAGTCATTAAAAATATAAAGAAGGTGAATTAAATTATGGAAGTATGGCAATGGAAATTAATAACTGGAGCTACTACTCAGTTAGCTAATGGAACAGTATATATTAAATCAATAATATTATGGCATACCACAACGGCAAATGCAGTAATTTATAATGAAAAAGCTGGCGGAACTACATCAATGTTTTTAACTGTCTATAATAATGCAAATCAATTAACAATACCTATTATGTTTGAAAGTCCCTGTCAATTAGATGCAGGTTGTTATATTGTTTTGTCTGCAGGTGGAATGTTAGTTCAGTATAAACCAGTGTAAGGATGTGATTAAATGGTTGACACGCTTTTAAGTACATTAGCCAAAATTAATACTGACGTTAGAAGTCTATTAAACGAATTAACCGAAGGCTTCTGGTTAGATACCGAAATAACTAATTGGTCTAATGAAGCACAAGAAGAAATAGGACACGAAACCTTTTGCCTTCGGACTTGGAAAACTTATACTATTTTAGGTTTAGTAGGTGAAACTAACGATATATTTGATGAACGGGAACTCCGGATGGATGATGACTTTATCGCCATAGATGAGGGCGTGGTCTATTACAATGATGTTGCCTTAAAGCCGACTACACAGGCGAGGCTTGCTCTCGCTGATAATAAATGGCGTGATAATGCAGGCACTCCTTCCCGCTATTATGTGCGTGGTGATATGCTCGGCTTCGACCGCAAAATATCCGCAGGTGATACAGTTAAATTCTATCAGATTGAAAGAGCCGTTGCTATGTCTGGTGATATTAAACCTTTTAACGGTGATTACCGCTTAATCAATTTTAGAAAACTAATCAGGGATTATGTAGTCTCAATGTGCTGGGAGAAAAAAGGGGAAAGTAATAGAAGCGATAAGTTTTGGCAGAAATATCAAATTGGACTGCAAAGAATGAAAGAACTCTTAAACGTGGACATTGACAATTCTTATAATATTATAATGGAAGACCATCCTGCACGATTCTATAGAAAAACAAGATGGCCAGATTGGGGACAAAGGTGATTAAATGGCCTCAAAAAAGAAAATCTTCAGAATCGGAAACAACCTTGACCCGTTTTGTCAAGTAAAACTAAAAGACCTACCCCGTGAAGCAGATGCTATTAAAAATATGTCATTTGATGAGTGGGGAAATTTATGTAAAAGGGCTGGATATGCCAAATATAATACTGATTCTTTAAGTGATACCAAAAAGATTACAGGCCTGCACCGTTTTTATAAGCAGACCGAATCAAGCAAATATTGTTTGGTGGTCTGTGATACAGGTATATATGTTTTGGCCGAAGCGACCGACCATGAAGCTGGCTTATCACTTGCGACCGTAACCGAAGATTCTGATACTTATTTTATTGACTTTGTTGATAGATGTTTAATTGCTAATGGCGAAGAAAACTTAATGAAGTTTGAAATAGTATCAGATGTGGCTAAAGTCTATACTGTAGGGATAATCGCTCCTGCTGCTCCCAGTGGATTGACTGCTATTGCCTCTGGTTCATTATCGTTGGGTAATTATATGTTTAAGGTTACTTATGTGGATGTAGACGGAAATGAAAGCAATGCTTCAGTTGATTCTGCGGTCGTGGCTGTAGCAGCAGGACAAAAGGTAACTGGTACTATTCCCAAATATACGGGGACTGACTATAATATTGCCAAAAGAAAGATTTATAGAACTTTGGCAGGTGGAGCATCTTATTATGAAGATAGTACAGTTGGCAACAATAGTGACGAAACTTTCTCAAGCACCCAGTCCGATAACGCATTGGTTCAGGCTAATTCATTAGAAAATTATCACGAGGAAAACCACGATGCCCCGCCTTCTGCACCTTCCTTGATGGCTAAACGAGGGGGAAGGATATATTTAGCGGTAGGCAATAAACTTTACTTCTCTAAACGATATTTTGAATATTTCCCTGATATTTTCTGGATAGCAGTGGGAAATATGCGTAATATTACAGGAATTATTAATCAGTTACATACTTTACAGGTATCTACCAAAAATAGCGTAGAAAGATTACTGGGAACATCGGCTCAGATAGAAAGTGCTGATTATTTCCAGTTTAAGGATTCTTATTCCTCTAAAGGTGTTTATGCCAGTCGTTCATTGGTTGACTGTGATAATTATATTGTCTTTTTACATAAAGACGGTTTGTATATCGTAAATATAGACCAGGTCAAAGAATTGAATGTAGTTTTAAATAAATATCTAAAAGCGAATATAAATCAGGCTCATATAGATAAATCCTGTGCCTGTTTCTATGACGGGAAGTATATACTTTCTTATCCTAAGGGAACAGACGAAGTTCCTTCGGAAACCGTCTATTTTGATTTTAAAGATGGCACTTATGGGATATATGATTTTGCCTTTAATGTCTATTCGGTGTGGGGGCAGGATGGGGAAGACAGTTTAAAGGCGGGATCAACGACAGTAGGCAGGGTCTATGATGTTTTTTCTGGACTTTATGATGCTAAAGAAACGGGTAACTCTAATATAGAATCTTATGATACCTTACCTTTCTTATTTTTCGGGAATCCTGATACTTGGAAGCAGATATATAATATTTATATTAAAGTAAAATCCACAGGAGCAACAACCTTAACGATGAATTATACTTTAGATGATGCAACCGAAGTTACTTCTGTCACTCAATCTATAACCGCAACTACCACGACAACAAAGTGGTATAAAATTAATTTACCTGGTGGAGGTCAACGTTGTAGAGGAATAAAATTAAGACCTTCTATGTCAAATCAACTTTATTGGGAAATTCAAGGTATTGAAATTGTCTATCGTGATGAAGAAAAGGAGTGGGGTCCTGAATAATGCCTAACGAAGAAGTCAAAATAGCACAAGTAGATACCAATGCCGAAGCAATAAGCAAGTTACAGAAAATTTATGATGAACTTTACGCTAAAGTTATGCAATTAATGGATGAACTTGAAGAAAGAGGCCTATTAGTTGATTCTGGTGGCGGCAAAGAAGTAGTCGTTTATAATGCCGAAGTTTATTGTGATACTGACCATCCTGGCTATGTTTACTTTCGTATAGACGAAGAAATGACCAAAGTAAATAACATTTATGTAGACGTTTACCCAACGGATTATCGTAGTCCGGTAACTTTATAAAAGGAGTGACAATTATTTAATGGCAGTTATTGATATTGGAAGTCCAGTAATAGATAGAGGCAGTTGGTATACTTATGGCCTTTCTTGTATTTGTAAAGAAAATCCTGCTAATGCCAGTGGTAAGATTACATCTGTAGATATATTGATGAAAACCCTTGGAAATGTAAAAGTAGGTATTTTTTATAGAGAAGACCCTACTGGTTATCCCAATCGTTTTACGGCAAGAGATACTCAAAACATAGGAAGTATTGATGGACACCAGATTGTCGATGTTGACCTTGACGTAGAAGAGGGAGATTTTATTGGATTTTGGATATGGGCGTCAGGTCTGATAGAAGCGGATGGGTCGGGGGGAGAAGGTGTTTGGACACGTGTCGGTGATATATATACATGGGAAAATGAAGAGTTTTTTTTCCAATCAGGTTGGACAATAAGTATCGGTGCAGCAGGACACACTATACCAACTGTTACTACTCAAGAAGTATCTGACATATTATCAATTACTGCTACGGGCAATGGTAATATAACTGACACAGGTGGAGTGAATTGTACTAAACGAGGTATATGTTATAACCTTACAGGAAATCCAACAGTGGCAGATAGTAAAATAGAGGAAACAGGAGATTTTGGGATTGGGTCTTTTACTGAAAATCTGACAGAATTATCCTCTGGGACAAAATATTATGTTAAGGCATACGCCTATAACACGGCTGGTTATGGTTATGGGAATGAAGAAAATTTTACTACTGATGAAGCATTTCCTATAGTTACTACTGTCAATGCTTCTTGTGAAGATAGACAATCAACTACTTTAACCGCAGTGGGTATTTTAGGTAGTGGATGTACCTATAGAGGATTTGAATATTATCAAAAAAATACTGGTGTCGCTTACGATTCCAGTATGTATGCGGTAAGGGAGATAGGAACATTTGTTACCACTGGCGAATATCGCATGACTTTATATGGTTTAAAACCATTAACCTGTTATTGGATTCGTGCTTATGCAGGCAATGTTTTTGGAATAGTTTATGGTGACTGGGTTTTATGTTGCACTACCGAAGTGCCTTCTTATGATATATATACCGAAGAAAACACCGCCAGATATCGTCTTTATGTATCTGATGATGAAGCCATCGCGTGGCGTGGGTATAAAGGGCCGTATAGCGGCAAACAGACTCTTATAAATATAAGCGATATAACAAATAAAACTAAAGGGGTAAAAGTATTAAAGATAGATTTGCCTGACGCTAACACTAAAGGGAATTTTCACGTATGCATCACAGTAAAACAAGAATTGAAAAGTTAATTAAGGAGATGATTTTTATGGGATTGTATCCACTTATTGAAAAATTTATAGCAGACCAAGCACAATCGGGGAATATATTAAAAATGGGAAAACCTGGGATTAGGACTTTTGGTTGGGGACAGAATTATTATGTTGACGAGGCAGGTAATAAAATAAGTAATAATCCAAATATGTCATATTATTATGACACTAAAGGCAATATCCAATATTTTGGTAAACCACAAATAGATTGGACTAAAGTTAAATATGGTCAAAATCCATTTGAAACCCCCGAAGCATTATTAGGTAATGAAACAATCTTTAACCAACCTACTGGAACTCAACCTATTGTAACTCAACCGACTATAAATCAACCCCTTACAAATCAATCTCAAATTGGGCAACCTTCGAGTATTAGTCCAATAAAAACTGCCGTATCTGAGTATTTAAAGAATCCAATTGGTGGATTGATTCGCACGGGTTTTAATCCAGAATTTGAGATGTGGAAGAAAAATATTTCTAATTTAAGATTAAATTTATAAGGGGATTTCATTTAAGGAGATGATTTTATGGCAACATATAATTGGTACAGCACGCCTTATGAATGTGCTGCTGACCCCTCAAAATCTCACGGCGTTGGCTGGTATAGCGGGACTACTTTTATTGCTTCTACTTATAAAAACCCCGCTACTGGTTTAGCATATACTCCTGCTGAATTAGCGGGGTTAAGCGGTGGTGGCACTACTACTACACCAGGCGGAACTACAACAGCACCTGCTACTACACCCGCAAGTCCATCAGGAGTAACTTATGACCCGAATACAGGAATATTAACCAATCCTCAATATGGATTTACCGGAACATTGGAAGAGTGGCACAAATTCCACCCTGAACCTTTGGAATATGAAGGGATTGCCGGACCTATTGTAAATAGAGAAGGTATAACTACTGCACCGACTACTCCATCAACTATACCGACAATAGCTAATCTGGAAGTTCCTCAAGCACCAACCTTGCCACCCTATAAGCCTACTGCCGAATTAGAGGCATTATCAACACAGGTAGGCGGAGCAATATCGGGCATTATTGCAGAGGGCGGTATCGGAATGGGAGAGGAAACTAAAGAACAGTTATTCCTGAGGGAAGCCGAAATTATCAATGCCAGCACTGCACAGGCACAAAGGAATTTAGAAGATAGGATGGCGGCACAAGGGTTATCCGATTCGGGTATGGCTTTTAGTGAAGGCATGAAGTTAGCCTCCAAAAGCACGATTGCAATGGCTAACGTAATGAGGGATGTGGCGATACAGGATAGTCTGATGAAGATAGCTTCTTATCAAAATGCTTTAGGTTTGGGCGTACAGTTCTTATCTTATTTAAGTGAGGAAAGTTGGAGACAATATCAACCGACTATATTGAATTGGCAGGCAAAAGTAGATATGTATAAGTTAGCGATTACGGATGCTTATAATAAGCAGAATTTAGACCTGGCTCATCAATATGATATGGAAATGGCTCAATTTACAGCTTCAACGAATATACAGTTAACTCAAATGACGATAGATGCTGCTGCGGAAGCCGCAAAGAAAGATACCTTCTGGGAAATAGTAGGTGGGGTTCTTGGTTTTGTTGGAAAAATAGCATTAGCATGGTTAACTTAATATAAAAGGATGTGATTTATTATGGGTTTTGCTACTGGTTTACAAGCGGGAAGCAATTTAGTTAGTAGTGATATAGTGCAGAAGATAGGACTTAAAAAAGAAAGGAAAAGAGCAGGCAAATTATTAGAAGAATTTAATGCCAAACTTGAAGAATATCAATTATCAGATAATGAACTTAGTTATTCTGAAAAGGTACAGTTGGCAGTTTTGGCAAATCAAATAGGGTCAGATTATGCTAAAAGTTTAGATGAACTTAATGCTTCTCAATCATCTTTCGATAAAGAAAAAATGTCACAGGAATATCAAACCTTACGCAACAAGAATGATTTACTTGCCACGCTTATCAAAGAAATAAAAGATAATAAATATCTTTCACAGGCTGATTTATCTGCCCTTGATGAAATAACTGGAATACAATTTAGCAAATTATGGAATAAAGAGACCATAGACGGAATAAGAAACGAAGAAACTAAACAGCAAACTTTAGATAATGTATTTGGGGTAGCTAAAGAATTACCAACAGAATACACTATACCCTATATGAAAGGGCAGGGCGTACCAGGATTGGAAGGATTACAGCCGACTACTGCACCGAAAACAGCAGGTATCTCAGATTATAATGGCGCTGCTAATTTCTTGAAAAATTATGCTAACAGTAAAATGTCAGATATAGATTTTTACAAAACAAGAGATGGAATAGCGACAAAATTCGGATTAGATTTATCCACTATGACACGAGAATCATTAGTAACACCAGAGAAAGTAGCCACCCCTACTAAACCCAAAGTACAAGACCCCAATGATGTCTTGTTTGGCACTAACGGAATAATGAAAGACTATATTAATACTGGAGGCACATTAGGCGATGAACAAAAAGCAGAGATTAGGAATAATTATAATCTAATAAAACCTTCACTTAAAGCAGATACAAGAACGCAGGTTGAGGAATACTTACAGCAGATAGGGATTGATGTAAACGCACCTATTGAAACACCTATCCCCGAACCTGAACCAACTACATCTAAACCTTCTTTTCTTGGAAATATTTGGAATAAAATCACTAAACCAGGAGTTCCTCCTGCATACAAAGGTACTCCACAACAAAAAGATTACACTGCTATGAGTGATGATGAATTAGCAGATTTAGCATTATTTGGTGATACATCAGCGATTGAAGAGCTTAAAAGGAGAGGTTTGATTTAATGGTATTAAGTTTAACAGAAAAACTTAAACAAATAAAACTTAATATGGGTGGGGAAGAACTTTCTTTGGAAGATAAATTGAAACAGATAAAAATGAATTTACAGGAAACGACTCCAACGGAAACGACTGGACTATCATTAGAAGAAAAGTTAAGCAAGATAAAAACTAATATTGGGACAGAAGCAGTTCAAACTCCAGTTACTACTCCTATAGTTGGTGCTGGATTAGGATTGCCTTCCGGTTTGCAATCTACCCCAGAGATGAAACCAGTTCCAGAAAGTAAGATAAAAGATGTATGGGATGCTGTTCGATTATCAACGAGTAGATTCGTGCAAGATACTAAACAATATTTTAGTTCGGCTTTACCTAATTTAATTTTTCAAGATACCGACCCAAAAGAAACAAGAGCATTAGAACAAAAATATGGCTTACCTACTGGTTCTATTACTGATGAAACAATTGAAAAGCTTAATATAAAAAATAAAGAAAAAAGAGATGTTTATGATGCTAAATATAAAAAAGCAGATGAAAATTATAATAAATGGTTAAAGGAACATCCCGAATTAATGCCTCGTGAAGAATGGAGAGAAGGGGCAATAGCAACAATAAAGAAAAATCCTAAAGTATTATTAGACCCTGCTTTTTGGTTATACCATGCAGCCAATTCTATTTCTTTTTCTTACGCAGTTAAGGCAACAACTTTGGTTGTAGGAATAGCAACAGGTAACCCACTTTTAGCTATAGTGGCAGGGACAGCAGTAACTTACCCTTCAATAGCTCAAAATTTAAACGAAGAATTAATAGCCAATGGAGCAACTCCTGAACAGGCAGCGGAATTATCCGTTCCTATTGGCG